>ENA-ORXT01000855-ORXT01000855.1-marine-metagenome-genome-assembly--contig:-NODE-855-length-44573-cov-5.247775_pt1 | contig 44573 bp, 25 predicted proteins | sample MGYA00237868_ERZ511482 | MGnify/ENA metagenome assembly ERZ511482
AGAGATCAAGGAGTGCGACGACGCAACCGAACCATATCGGGCTACATCGGGCTACATCGGGCTACATCGGGCTACATCGGGCTACATCGGGCTACATCGGGAATATATCGGACCATATAAGGCACATATCGGCATATATCGGCATATATCGGCATATATCGGCATATATCGGCATATATCGGCATATATATTGCGTTTATCTTGACATAAAGCATTATATGGGATGCCAAAAAACATCAATGCCGATGATATGGAGGAGGTGCTCTTTTATGTCCGAGCAATGTCCGGGCAGGGTGGAGCTCGTCTGGCTGGTCTGATGGCGGTACTTACTAAATTGTCCAAGGGACAGATTCAGGCCCGACTCCGCAAACTCATCGAGCAGGAGAAGATCAGCAGGGAAGGAAAGAACAAGGGGACCCTGTACTTCCCTGTCGCCGCAATAGAGGACTCCGCTGTCGGAAGTGATTTCCATCCGAGCGAGCAGGCATCAAGCCTTCTGGTGCGGATCCGAAAGCCGATGGGCGCTCGCAAACCTGTGGGCTATGACAGCGCAATTCTCTCTGCCTATAAGCCGAACGAGACGTTCTATCTCGACGAAACTCTTCGCAGAGAACTTCGGTCACTCGGCTCTCAGGACATCGAAGACCAACCGGCTGGCACCTACCTGAGACAGATCCTCGACCGTCTTCTGATTGACCTCTCCTACAACTCGAGTCGTCTTGAGGGCAACACCTACAGCCTGCTGGAAACCACCCGACTGATCGAAGGAAGCGAGCAGGTTAGCGGAAAGGCCGAGACCGAGACGGTGATGATTCTCAATCACAAGCGGGCGATCGAGATGCTGGCGGAAGAGGCGGAGGAGATCGGCTTCAACCGGTATACCGTGCAAGGACTGCATGCCCTCCTATCGGACGGACTCATGTCGAACCCCGGTTTCTCGGGCCGGATTCGGGAACGCGCTGTCGGCATATCAGGCAGCGTCTTCCGTCCGCTCGAAGGTCCACAGCGGATCGAGGAACACTTCGAACTTTTTCTCGAGAAGGCAGAAGCGATCGTGGACCCCTTCGAACAGGCCTTTTTCACCCTCGTTCAGATTCCGTATCTGCAGCCCTTCGAAGACGTCAACAAGCGGGTATCCCGGCTGGCGGCGAACATTCCACTGATACGCCACAACCTCACTCCGCTGTCCTTTGTCGACGTCTCTCAGACAGACTACGTGGAAGCGCTGCTGGTCCTCTATGAACTCGGCCTCCAGGATGCACTCCGCGAGCTGTTCGTCTGGGCCTACGGTCGGTCCTGCGCTCAGTATTCGGCGATCCGCCAGTCTCTCGTACAACCGGACCCCTTTCGCCTGCGCTATCGGGAACATCTGGGAGAGTTGATCGCGAGGGTGGTCAAAGGAGGTCTGGTGGGGGATCAGGCAGGGGCGGAGATCCAAAGCTTCTGCGCCGAACTCCCCGAGTCCGACCGGGACCCCTTCGCTCGTCTGGTGGATCTCGAACTGCGCTCCCTCCACATCGGCAATATCGCGCGGTTTCGCATTCGGCCGGGTGAGTTCGCGGCGTGGAAAAAGCGGAACGAGGAGCTTCGTTAGGGTGCGCTCGAGTCACCACTCGAAGCGGTAGACCGTCTGACTGTGGAAGGTCTCGCCGGGGCGGAGGAGCGTGCTTGGGAACTCGGGGAGATTGGGTGAGTTCGGGAAATGCTGGGTCTCGAGGCAGAGGCCGCCGTACTTGGAGAAGAGAACGCCCTGATGAGACTGCTTCGGTCCGAGTGCGTTGCCGCTGTAGAGCTGCACGCCGGGCTCGGTGGTCGTGACGATCATGGTTCTGCCGCTCCTGGGATCGTGAAGTCGCGCGCAGGGGCTCAATTTGCCGGGCTCGAAGCCGTCGATGGCGTAGGCATGATCATAGGCGCCGGGCACGTCGGCGATCCGTTGTCCCACCGCGAAAGACTGGGAATGGAAGTCGAGCGGGGTGCCTGCCACGGGCAGGAACTTTCCGGTCGGCACCTTGCGCTCGTCGAATTCGAGGACACGGCTTGCGCTGAGCTCGAGTTCGTGCCCCAGAGCGGCGCCGGCCGCAATGCCGCCGAGGTTCCAGTAGACGTGATTGGTCAGCGCGAGGTGGGTCGGGGCATCGGTCTTCGCCTCGTAAGCCAGCGAGATCTCATTTTCCGCGGAAAGCGAGACCGCCAGCGTGACGTCGAGATTGCCGGGGTAGCCTTCGTGGCCATCCGGGCTGCGATGACGAAGCAGGAAGCGGGTCGAGTCGCCGGCAACCAGTTCCCCTTTCCACAGCTGTTTCTGAAAGCCATTCGGCCCACCGTGGATATGCACCCCCGACCTGTTCACGCTGGCCAGCGGGTGGACCTCGCCATCGATGACAAGCCCACCCGTATCGCGGCAGTCGATGCGGTTGGCGAAGCGACCCACGGTGGAACCAAGGAGCGGGTGACCAGCGAGGTAGTCTTCGAGGGTGTCGAGTCGAGCTGTCACCTCCTGATGCTCCCCCTTGGAATCAGGCACTCGCACCGAGACCATCGTGGCCCCGTATTCCATGAAGGACACCGCCATGCCCGCCTCGTTGCGGAGCGTAAGCAGCTCCACCTCCTCCCCGGTCGGCAGAGAACCGAAGAGGCTGCGACTGACGCTGGGATCGGCTGAACTCAAGGGGAGGCAAAGGGCGAGGGTCGCGAAGGCGAAAAAATACCGCTTCATCCTACAGGATCCCGCAGACGCGGGGCGACGCAATCACGGAACGCGAGCATTGGGTACCTCCCTCGAGGCTGGACCCAGCCGAAAAACCGCCTAGGTTTCACCTCGACATGAAACGATTCCTTCTTTCCCTCTCTCTCGTGGTGGCCGCCGGCCTCCTTCTCGGCGATCCAGCCGCCAAGTTTACCGACCTCTTCAACGGCAAGGACCTGACGGGATGGAAGAACGCCTACGAGTGGGGCGAAGCCAAAGTGGTCGATGGAGAAATCCATCTGACCGGCTCGAAGAAGTTCTTCGTGGCCACCGAGAAGACCTACCGCAACTTCATCTTCGAGGGCGACGTGAAGCTCCCCGAGGGCAAGGCGAACTCGGGCTTCATGTTCCGCGCGCACGTCGAGCCGAACAAGGTCTACGGCTACCAGGCCGAGGTCGACGGCGATGCGGAGCGGCGCTGGTCGGGCGGCCTCTTCGACGAAGGTCGCCGCAAGTGGGTGTGGCCGTCGAAGGAGGGCAAAAGCCAGGAAGCCTACCTCGGCCACTCGGAGGAGTCGCTCGCTCACTTCGCCAAGCCGGAGGTGCGCAACGCCCTCAGGCGAACCGGCTGGAACACCTACCGCATCACCTGCATCGACAACAAATTGAAGATCGAGGTCAACGGCGTGGTCACCACCGAGATTGAGGACGACACCGATGCCGAGGGCCATATCGCCATCCAGCACCACGGCGAGGACGGTCAGACGTACAAGTTCCGTAATCTGCGGATCAAGGAGCTCCCCTAGGCTTCTGGTCGCCTCCTCGCAATTTCACTGCACGGAAAGCTAAGAAGCTTGCAGGAGAGGCTTCGCCCTTCTAGATAGGGCTCCCCCACGCCCGGAAGGCGGTCATTCCGACCGCCGCCACCTTTCCTCATGGTCCGAGCCCACAATCTAACCAAGCAATACGCTGGACGCACCGCCGTTGATGCGATCTCCTTTGAGATTCTCCGTGGCGAGGTGGTCGGATTTCTCGGACCCAACGGCGCCGGGAAGACGACGACGATCCGCATGCTGACCGGCTTCCTCGCTCCCACCAGCGGCGGCGCCACGGTGGCCGGGTTCGACATTTTCCGGCAGTCGCGCCAGGCTCGAGCGCGCATCGGCTACATGCCGGAGAACGTCCCGCTCTACGACGACATGCGGGTGAAGGAGTACCTGAAGTTCCGGGCACGCCTCCACGGCATGTGGGGACGCAGGATGCGGGTCCGCGTCGGCGAAGTCATGGAACTCTGCGGACTGACGGGGGTCCGCAAGAAGATGATCCGCGGTCTCTCCAAGGGCTACCGCCAGCGGGTCGGTCTCGCCGACTCCCTGGTCCACGATCCTGAACTTCTGATTCTCGACGAGCCGACCAACGGGCTCGATCCCAACCAGATCCGCGGAGCGCGCGAACTCATCCGCAACCTCGCGGAAAGCCACACGATCATCCTCTCGACCCATCTGCTTTCCGAAGTCGAGAAGACCTGCAGCCGGGTCCTGATCCTCGACGAAGGCCGCATCCGCGCGAAGGGGTCGCCCGTCGAGCTGGTCAAGCGACATCGGGCGGCCGGAAGACTCAGTGTCGAGACCAAGGGACCCGAAACCGAGGTGTCGGAACTCCTCCTCACGGTGCCCGGAGTGAAGAAGATCGTCGGCGCAACGATGGACGGCGACTGGACCCACCTCGAGCTGCTGGCCGACTCGGAGCGCGACGTCCGCGAATGCGTCGCCACGGCTCTCTACGAGCGCGGCTGGCCGATTCGCGAACTCATCCGCCATCAGGCTTCCCTCGAGGACGCCTTCGTCGAACTCACCCTCGAACAGGAGCCCGGCGAATGATCCGCTTCTTCGTCATCCTCGCCAAGGAACTGCGGTCGTACTTCGCATCGCCGATCGCCTACATCGTGCTGGCCTTCGTGATGGTGCTCGGCGGGATCTCCTTTCGCTTTGCCATGAGCATCCTGGAAAACGAGCCGCAAGACGCCAGTCTCGTGACCCTCACGTTCGGCTCGCACTGGTTCTGGATGTCCTACTTCCCGATCTTCCCGCTGCTCACGATGCGCCTGTTCTCCGAGGAAAAGAAGATGGGCACCCTCGAGACCCTGCTCACCGCACCGGTGCGCACCTCCTCCGTGGTGCTTGCCAAGTACGTCGCCTCGTTCCTGTTCTACGCGGTGCTCTGGCTGCCGAGCATTCTCAACTTCCTGATCTTTCAGACCATCACTGACGGGGCCGCCGCCCTGCCGCCCGGCCAACTGTGGGGCAGCTACGTGATTATTCTGCTGACCGGCGCGTTCCACCTCTCGATCGGCTGTCTCGCCTCGGCGCTGACCTCGAACCAGATCGTCGCCGCGGTGATGGCCTTCGTCACCTGCCTGGTTCATTTCCTGCTGGGCTGGTTCGTCATCGAGCGCGGCAACAACGTCCCGCCCGAGCTCGTGGACACGGTGCGCTACTTCTCCTCGGTCGATCATTTCAAGCGCTTTTCCGCCGGACTGATCGACACCCGTCCCTTCGTCTACTACCTGACGGCCGGCGGTTTCTTCCTCTTCCTCACCTACCAGGTCATCGAGTTCCGCCGCTGGAGGTCCTGACCCCGAACCATGTCGAAGAAATCACCCAACGACGATGCGGCCCTCGAGCCGGACGCTGATCTCCTCCTCGAGGAGGATCGCGAACCCACGGCCGTGAGCCGTTTCGGACTCGGCATCAACGTCCTTCTGCAAATCTCGCTCGCTGTCGTTCTCTTCTTTCTCGCCAACTATCTCGGGTACCGGCACTACGAGCGCTGGGACCAGAGCTCGGCCAACGACTTCACCCTCTCGGGCGTGAGTTCGAACGTCATCCGGAGTCTGCCGGAGACCCTGCCGGAGCCGGTCGAGATGATCGTCACCTTTGCGAGCGGCTCGGAAATCCACACCGAAGTGACGGCCCTCGCCGAGGAATACCGCCGGCAGTCGGATGGCAGCATCATCCTCTCCCACGTCGATCCGGTCCGGCAGTCCGATGCCGCCGAGGAGATCAAGAATCAGCACGGAATCGAGCTTCAGAGCAATTCCGTCATTCTCCTCTCGGGCGATCAGAGCCGGGTGGTGACCGACCACGAGATGTTCTTCACCGATCCCGACCGGATCAAGCAGGACCGCGAGGTGACCTTCCACGGAGAAGACGCGATCACCTCCGCCCTGATTTCCTTTGCCGAGGACAGCCGCCGCGTTCTGTACCTCGTGGCAGACCGGAGCGACGTCACGGACGGGCGACACGGGAGCTCGGTCGATCTGATGGCCGATTTTGGCGCGCGACACAATGCCGAGGTCCGCATTCTCGTGCTCTCGGAGAGCCAGACCATCCCCGAGGACGCGGACGGACTTCTCTTCCTCCGCCCCCGCTACGACTTCTCGGAAAGCGACGTCGATCTCCTCACCCGTTACTGGGAAGGTGATCGGGGGAGCCTGCTGTTTCTGCTCGATCCTGCGGACGCGACGCCTCGGCTCGACGCCTTCCTCGCGGACAACGGCGTGCGCCGACAGCCGAACCGCGTGCTGTACGCCGAGAGCACCGGAACCGGTTCCGTGAAGCATTACGAGGTGGAGGCTCTCGTTCTGGGGGGCACGCCGGTCGGCGAGCGGCTGCCCGCTCACGTCGTCAACCTCTCGGGGCAGACCCAGTCGCTCCGACTCGACACGACCAACCCCCGTCTGGCCGATCACAACATCGAGGTGCTTCCTCTTCTTCAGGCCGCGAGCCGGTACTGGGGCGAGGTCGATTTCCTCGACAAGCTGCCGACCATCGGTCCGGACGACCACCGGGCCCCCGTGCACCTGGCCGCCTCCGTCGAGTTCGGAGCCGTCGACGACGCCCGTATCGGGATCGAGAGTTCGCGGATGGTCATCGTCGGCAACGCGAACCTCATCAATCCCGAGACCACCGTGCCTGCCAACGTCGACTTCTTCTCGGCGGCATTGAACTGGATGCTCGACCGTGACGAACTCATTGGGATCCCACCCAAGGTGAAGACGCGCCACCGCCTGTACATCAACCAGCGCCAGAGCGAGCGAATCTTCCAGATCATCGCCATGGGCCTGCCCGCCGCCGTGCTCGCCTTCGGCTTCTTCGTCTGGACCCTCCGCCGAGGCTAGCACAACGACGGGATGAGGAAGACCTACGTCACGGCTGCGCTGCTCGCGATCTCGATCGCCGCCTTCGCCTTCGTGTGGTTCTTCGAGCGCCATCTCGACTCGACCAAGGAACGGGCCGAAGCGCTGACGCAGGTGATCCCCTTCGACTTGGAAAAAATCAACGCCCTCTCGTGGAGCGGGGCGGAGTCGGCCAATGGTGCCATTCTGGAGGAAGACGGCCGCTGGCGACTCCGTGAACCGGATGGTGAACTGGTCCATCCCGGCTGGATCAAGCAAGTCCTCGCGTCTCTCGGGGAGCTCCGGTCACTCGAGCGGATCACGGCTGCCGAATTCCGCAAGGGAAAGGCCGACATCGACACTCTTGGATTTGAAAAGGGATCCTGGATCGATCTTGCCACGACGGACGGGACAAGCCTGCACCTCGCCATCGGAAAACAGGGTCCGCTCACCGGCACGGTCTACCTTTCGCCGGGACGTCTCCCCGGCCAGGAGGACGACGTCGTGCTGGTCCGCGACGATCTTGCCAGCCTTCTCAAGATCCCGGCGGAGAAACTGGTGGATCCGAATCTGGTCCGCTTCGACGAAGCGAAACTGGTTTCCTTTCAGGTCAGGAATGGCGGTCACGACATTGAGATCTCGCGCAAGGATCCGGACGCCTACTGGGAACTGGTCAGGCCGCTCCACTCCCGCGTCGGGAAAGACGCCCTGACCATCCCCTTTCTTGGCATCACCCGCGCTCTGATTCTCGACCCCCTTGACGTCGCTCCTGCCTTCGTCCACTCCGAGCCGGCCGGACTCACGCTGCGGCTTTCGCCCGCCAGCGGCGGTGCCGAAGTCGAGATCGAGGCCTGGCGCGACCCGACCTCGGAGAAAGAGGCTCCAACGGGGATCGCCCGCTCGTCGGACCGCCCCAACTGGTATCGCGTCGGAGGCGACCTGCTGGATCTCGAGAGGCTCCATCCCACCCTGCTCCGCGACCGCATGCTGGCGAGAATCAACCCGGACGCCCTTCAGGGAATTCTTCTTCGCGTCCCCGACAACGGGGAACTCCAGGTCCGTCTTCAGGGTCGGCAGTGGATCTACAAGCGGGGCGACACCTGGGAGCGGGCCAGCTCGGCTCGGGTCGAGAAGACGGTCAAGGCCCTCAACGAGAGCGAGGTCCTCGCTTTTCACAACAACGGGGCGGACGATCCACTCTATGGTCTTGATCAGCCCTTCCTCAAGATCGCGGTGACCACGCTCGACGGTGGGATCATCAGGGAGGAGGACGCCGATGGGAACTCCACGATTCTGCTCCGCCTGGCCAAGGGCACGGACGGCAAGCTCTACGGCGCCTACTCCCACGAGCCCTTTGTCTACGAAATCGATCCCACCCTGCTGTCGGAGATCCCGCTGGATCCGCTGCGCTGGAAAAGTCCCTCGGTCCTCGGCTTCTCGCCGCTCTCCCTCCGCAAGATCACGATCGTGCCCGGCACCGAACCACCATTGGAGATGTCTTTTGATCCCTTCGCGGGGGGATGGACGGCGACGCGTGCGGGGACAGATCTCACGGCGATGCTCGACCTCGAGAAGGCTGAGGCGATCGGCTCGACGCTGTCTTCCTTTCAGGCGGACCAGTGGATCGGAACGCGAGGAGCGGCCCTTTCCGCCTTGCAGAACCCCAGTCTCCTCGTTCGAATCACGATCGAGCAGGGCCGTCCGGACGGAAGCACGGCGTTGCTGCCGATCGAGCTGGCTTTCGCTCCGACCTCCTCCGACGCTAGAGAGAGCTCGACTTTCTACTACGGGATGATCAAGGGGGTACAGGACATCTTCCTCCTTCATCGCGATCGCTACCAGCTCCTGCGCGACGGCGCTCTCGATCGGGGCAGACTCCTCCAGCAGCAGCGGTAAGCCTGCTTGGGCGCTCGACACCCACTCGGGGGTCTGCCTACAGCGAGGCAAGAAGGTAATTCGTTTTGCTCTGCCGTTTCTTCCTGCGACTCCCGGTTTTGCGGACTTTCACCTCGACTTGGAGCGGCGACCCGCATGACCCCTTCGTGTTTCTCGAGCGTTCTGCCTTGAAGGTGGAACTCGACTTCCTCGGCGAGTTGCGGGCGAAGCACGCCCCTCGTCCTCTGGCAACGCCAGCGCGCCGGGACGTCGCGCTCCACCTTAAGGCAGGCACGGTCAACGCGCTGTTGAACGAGGGTTTGTGGGATCTTCGAACCTCCTCTGACCATGCGCCATTCAGGCGAGAGCGGGGGACCGGCTACTCGCCTACCGCCGCAGACCGCTTCTCGGGCACGGACTCGTTGACGGGCGGAGAGTGCTCGCTCTCGGAGTCGACCTGCTGTCCGCGGAACCAGAATACGAAAGCAAGCAGAGCTATAAAAAAGGCGCCAACGCCGACGCCGGCTCCCACGATGGCGCGTTTCATCCGTGCATCCTGCTCCGTTTTCAGCTTGAGACGTGCCGCTTCCTTCTGGGCTCTCTCGCTCGCCTCGGACGAGGATGTCCGCAGCGGGCGGGAGTCGTCCACTCCTGCATCGGTGGAGGATCGCTGAACGACAGGCGCTCCGGACCTGGGCGTGGCTCCCAGCACGGGCTTGGTCCCTCCGCCGCGGCCAATGACCGGAGCCCCGCGGCGCCGGCGACCGCCGGCGGAAGGAGCGTTGCCGACGCGAGGCTTCGGCCCCTTGCGAGGTGCCACCGCCTTGCGAACCGCTTCGGCGAGCGCATCCGCGCTCGAATATCGTTGAGATGGGTCATCCGCAAGACAGGTCGCGATGACCTCGTCGAGGGCCAGCGGGGTTCCCGACAGCGATGAGGCGGACTCAAGGGGACGGTCTGGCGCACGGCCAGTGAGCATCTCGTGAAGAAGAGCGCCCATGGAATAGATGTCAGCCCGATGGTCGACGTCGCCCCCCGTGATCATGCGCTCGGGAGCGACATAGGCGGGCGTTCCATAGATCGGATCCTCTTTGCCGTCGGCCGTCACTCCCGGGGCCACGAGAGCGGCAAGGCCGAAGTCGACGAGTTTCACGATACCCCGGCCGTCAATCATGAGATTGCTGGGCTTGAGGTCGTGATGAAGCACTCCCTTGGAATGGGCTTCCGAGAGACCCGCACAGGCCTGGAGAAAAAGCGCGACCGTGGTCTCGGGGGTGAGATGCCCTGCGCGGACGTGGTCGTGGAAAGAGCCGCCCTCGAGGAGTTCCATCACGAGGTAGAGGTGCGGACGCTGGAATCCGAAGTCGTAGATTCGGCAGATGTTGGCGTGCTCTAGCTGGGCCATCGTGCGGGCCTCTCGTTGGAAGAGATCGACAAAGGCCGAATCGGCAACGCCGTCCACCGAAAGCACTTTGATGGCGACAGGTCGGTCGAGACTCGACTGCACTGCACGATAGACGCCCGCCATTCCACCCTCGGCGAGGAGGCCGGAAATTGGGAGGCCGGGAAAGACGGTGGCCCACTGGTCGCTGGGAATGCTCATCCTGAAGGAAGACCGAAGCTGGATGCAGGGAACGCAGGATCAAGAAGATTGCGCCTCAGGACTTCCCGATGCACCCGGCCACTCCTCAGTCGAGCCCCGGGCGCTGAAAGGCGCGAGCCTCGGGGAAGGTCGACTCGGTCTCGACCCGAAGCGATTCGAGACCGGCACCCAGGGCGTCGAGAGCCTCGGTCTGGGCGGGGAGATCGATGCTGAGACGGTGGCAGGCGATGAGGCTTCGGTCGATTCCGATCAGAGCCACCTTGCTCGAGCCGTCGGCATCGCTCGGGCCGAAAATCAAGCCAAGAGCTTCCTCGGCCTGACTCTGCAGGGCGCGCCGCAGCTTGATGCCGATCTGAAATCGATACCAGCTGATGACCTCAAGAGCCTCCTCGAAAGCCACCATGTCGTGGGCCGAAGCCTCTTCGCTCATGTCGGACTGAAGCTCCTTCTCGAGTCGACGGGCGGTCCATTCCAGCTCTTCACCCGCGTGTTCGATCCATTGTCCGATCGCGGAGCCGTACTCGGCGCTGGCGACACTCAGGGGATGCTGTTCCACGTCGATGTAATTTTCCCGGGGACCCATCAGGTTCCCGGCAGGATTTTCCTGCCCATCGCTCAGGGACAGGATGAAGTCCGTCGCTTTGAAGCCTTGAAAGGGGCTGTCCCCGAACAGGTTTCTCTCGATCTGGTTGATGAGATTCTCCGCCGTCGGTTCCTCGTACGCCCCTTCGATGCTCCGCTGGTGCGAAAAAAGGCGACAGCGGTGGCTCATCGAGCACCGCTCGCACCAGCGATCGCAGTAGTTGGAAATACCGGGTAGGTAGGGGTTCATCCTGTGTAGGGAGGTTAGAGGCCTGCTTGATCCAAAAAGTTACGGGGGAATGAAGTTTCCACAACATTTCTGCCGAGAACGCTTTATGGCTGTCGTGCAATGTACCTGGTCCACCTGCGCTCTAGTTTCGCAGAATCGGGGCGCTGGTCAGCGACCACGATTCGATAGCGAAACGAGTGTGTCTGGCTCGGCTTGAAGAGCAGTTCCTTCTCCTGTCTGGGAACGAAATTGAAAAAGAGAGCGCCGCCGTGGTTGCCGGCGCTCCAGAGCCTCAGGCGTTGGGGTGCATCGAAGTTGGCATCGTGCCCCATGATCGTGAGACTCACGGTCTTGGCTGGTGCGCGAGAGTCGGGTCCCCACATCGAGCACCAGCGTGCACGGGTGGCATGGCCGTCGACCCTGGTTTTACCTTCGGAGCTGAGGTAGTCGCTGTTGGCCACGCGCCATGTGGGGGGAGAGCGGTAAGCGATCGGGCCGCCGTAGCGGAAGGGTGGGAAACGCAGCTCGTGCGCGCCGACGTTGGTCTGGCTGACGTCATAGTCGATCTCGTAGGCGCCCTCGACGAGTCGTGCCCGAATCTCGAACTTTTCCCGGAGGACGACGCTCACCTCGCCCTCGTGAACCTGGAGGTGCTCCTGCTCGACGGAGAAGCCGCCATCTTCGACGGAGAGGGTCTCTGCGTAGCGCACCCGGCCGAGGCCTTTGGCAAGGTTCCAGCTGTCGAAAGGGCGATCGTCGAAGCTGCCATGGACCCAGCCATGCCACAGGCCGGTGTGGTGAAAGTGGTCGTCGGGATGAATTCCCGTGACCTCCGCGCCCGAGGGGGTCTTGACCGGATGGATGAAGCCGGAGCGCCGGAAGATCGGGTCCGCCCCGTCGGGAGGAGGAACTTCCTTCTTGTGGTAGACGAGGACGATCTGCTCTCCGTGGCGGATCTCGATGGTGTCGGCCTTCTCTTGAGCGAAGACCACCGCTTCCTCCGCAGAGCACAGTGGGACAGCGCCGAAGAGGCACAGAAAGAAGATGAATCGCATGGGAAAACGGTCCTGGAAAGGCCGCTCCATGCAACGGCAGAAAGACGGGAGCGTTCTCCTGCGTGGAGTAGTCTTCCTGCGCCCCCATGACCATGGTTTCGCTTCACCAGCTGTTTTCCACCTCCTTCGTCTTCGCGGCTGCGGTGCTCTTGGCAGGTTGTGCTTCGAGGGATCGGCCTACTTCAAGGCCGGATGCCGGGATCGCGCTCCCCAGTCAATGGGTCGAGTCGGGAGCAGGCACTCCCGCCCGGATCTCCACGGGTTGGCTGAAGACCTTCCGCGACCGCGATCTCGAAGCACATGTCGCGGAGGCCATGGCCTACAATCGCACCCTTGGCGTCGCCGCCGCCCGCCTCCAGCTCGCCCACGAGGATGCGGTGGGAGCGCGGGCACGTCGACTCCCCAGCATCGGATTCCGAGGCAATGCCTCGCGCAGCCGGGCCGGAAACGGGCCGGATGAGGAAGTGACCCGTCAGCGGGCTGCGGGTCTTTCCCTCGATGCATCGTGGGAGCTCGATCTCTGGGGAAGACTTCGTCATCTCGACCGCGCGGCGCGGGCTGACGTCGCGGGATCCGAGGCCGACTTCCGTGCCGCGCGGCTTTCGCTGGCGGCCAACGTCGCCAAAGCCTGGTTCGATTTCATCGCCGCCGAGCAGCAGGCGCTGCTTGCCGAAACGACCCGCGACAGCTTCCTGCGCAACCAGCGCATCACCGAGCGCAACTACAAGGCGGGCGACGAGAGCGCCAACGCATTCAGCGTCCAGATTGGCCGCTCCAACGTCTCCTCGGCGGAGCGGTCTCTTGTCCGAGCCCGACTGGAGCGCAGCGAGGCGGCCCGTGATCTCGAGGTGCTGGTGGGGCGCTACCCCGAGGCGACGATCAAGGGACGTGACCAGTTCCCGACTTTGCCCTCGATGATACCAGCCGGTCTTCCCTCTGAACTTCTCAGTCGACGGCCAGATCTGGTGGCGGGGGCCGCTGAACTTCTCGCTTCCTCGGAACGGGCTGACGCCGCACGAAAGGACCTGCTGCCCTCGATCAATCTCAACGGCGGCCCTTCCTCTTCAAGCCGCTCGCTGGACCGCATCCTTCTCGACCCCGAGTACTTCGTCTGGTCGATCGCGGCCGGACTGGCGCAGCAGGTCTACGAGGGCGGTGCTCCGACGGCAGCCGCGCGCCGGGCTCTGGTGGCCAATGAGATTGCGGTGCGCAGCTTCGCCGACCTCTGTCTCCGGGCTTTTCGAGAAGTCGAGTCGGCACTCGCGACGGAGCGGTCCCTTGCCATGCAGGAGAACTTTCTCGATGCCGAGCTCAAGCAGGCGAATCTCGCCGAGGCGCAGGCGGCGCGCGACTACTCCGAAGGGCTGGTCGACATCATTTCACTCCTCGAAGCGCAGCGCCGGGCCGTGAGCGCGCGGATCGCGATGATCAACGTCCGCACGCAGCGTCTCCGCAACCGGGTGGATCTCCACCTCGCACTCGGCGGCGACTTTGCTACCCTGCCCGACGACCGCCCCTGACCCGACCTTCGTGCCCAAGCTCATCCGTCTCCTGATTCCGCTGCTCATCCTCGCGATGGGCTGGTTCGGGTATGCGAAGCTGTCGGTGCAGGAGGAGAAGAAGCGGCGCCCGCCCCCGGAAGCCCGGGTGATCCGCACGGAGGTGCTGGAGTTGCGGCGAGAAGATTACCCGACGCGGGTCAGGACACAGGGCGTGGTGCGCGCCCATCGGGAGGCGGTGCTCGCCGCGCAGGTCAACGGCAAGGTGCTGGAAATCTCTCCCGGTCTCGAGGATGGCGCGTTCTTTGCCAAAGGCGACGTCCTCGTGAGTCTCGACGAGGAAGATTTTCAGGGTGCCATCATTTCGGCCCAGGCCAACCTGGCCCGGGCCCAGGCAACCGCAGCGCAGGAGGAGACGAAGGCCAAGCAGGCCCGGCTCAACTGGGAAGATCTCGGCTACCAGGAGGAACCCAACGAACTGGTTCTTCGGCTCCCCCAGCTCCGCGAAGCCAAGGCCGGCGTCCTCGCGGCGGAGGCCTCCCTTGCCTCCGCCGAGCGCGACCTCCGTCGAGCCTCGGTGCGCGCGCCTTTCTCCGGCAGGGTCCTGCGCCGCTCGGTGTCGATCGGTCAATCGGTCTCCCCCACCACCACGCTGGCGACGGTGTTCAGCACCGAGTCGGTGAACGTGCGGCTCCCGATCCCGGCGCGCGACCTCGCCTTTCTCCAGCTGCCCGAAAGCTCGGCGGACGAACCGGTGAAGGTCATCCTGCGCGATGCCCTCACCCCGGGTTCGACGACAACCTGGGAAGGCCTCGTCACCGGAACCGAAGGCCAGCTCGACCCCGATTCCAGGGAGCTGTTTGCCATCGCGCGGGTCGACGATCCATTCTCTCTGAAACCGGGCACCGACCGTCCCCCACTGCGGATCGGCCAACCCGTGCTCGCTGAAATCAACGGCCGCGTGCTCGAAGACGTCATCGAGATTCCTCGCAGCGCGGTCGAGGATCTCGATCGCATCCATCTGGTCGATCCCGAAACGCTCCTTCTCTCCCGACGCCAGGTCGATCCGGTATGGAGCGATGAGACCACGCTGCTGATCCGCGACGAGACGATCCCAGACGGCATGCTTCTCTCCGTCTCGAAGCTCGCCTTTGCCCCCGAAGGGCAGAAGGTCGAGATCCTCGAATCGGAGGTCGAGGTCGAAGCCGATCCCGAAAGTGAAGCGGAACCGAAAGCCGGAGGCACCGAAGATCAGTGATTGCCTGGTTCGCACGCAACGACATCGCCGCGAATCTCCTGCTCGTGGCCATCCTCTTCGGAGGGATCTGGACGGCACTGAACCGCGTCCCACTTCAGGTCAGTCCGAGCAAGACCTATCACACGGTGCTCATCTCGATGGACTACCGCGGCGGCACCGCCCGCGACGTCGAGAAGTCGATCGTCATTCCCATGGAGGAAGCCGTCGCCGATCTCTCCGGCATCAAGCGCTTCTGGGCCAACGCCTCGCGCGGCAGCGCCTTCCTGTGGGTCGAACTCGAGGACAGCGCCGACCAGCGCGAGATGCTTGACGAGATCAAGGCACGGGTGGACCGCATCCCGAGCTTTCCATCGGAGACCGAGAAGCCGGTCGTGCGCCTTCCCGACTCCGACTCCTGGCACGACATCCTCGGACTCGCCGTCACCGGCGACCTCTCGGAGTCTCAACTCCTGCGCGCCGCCGAAACGGTTCGGGACGATCTCGTGGCAATGGACGGGATCAGTCAGGCGCGGATCGAGGGAAGCCGCCCCCGCGAGGTTTCCATCGAGATCGATCAGGAGAAGCTCCGCTCCTACGGTCTCAGCTTCCAGGAAATCTCCGACGCGATCCGGCGGTTCTCCATCGACCTGCCGGCGGGCACCATCCGCAGCAGCAGCGGCACCCTGACTGTCCGCACCCTTGGCCAAGCCTACACGGCGGGCGACTACTCGGCGATTCCGATCCGCGCCAAGGACGGTTCCGAACTCCAGGTCGGGGAGGTCGCGGTGGTCACCGACGGCTTCGAGGAAGGCAGGGAAATCATCCGTTTCAATGGACAGCCGGGGTTGATGGTCCGCGTCATGCGCCACGATCTCGAAAGTGCGATCGGGATCTCCAAGCTGGTCCACGAATACGTCGACACAGCCCATGAACGCTTCCCCGCCGGCATGCACCTCTATCCCTGGGACGACGAATCCGAAGCGATCAAGGGGCGACTCGGCACACTCGTCACCTCGCTCCTCCAGGGCTGCGTGCTGGTCTTCGTCGTTCTCGCTCTCTTCCTCCGGCCCGCCGTTGCCTTTTGGGTGGTCATCGGCATCCCCGTGAGCTTCGCGGGCGGGGTGATCCTGATGCCGACGCTCGGGATCACCGCCAATCTGATGAGCATCTTCGGATTTATCATCGTGGTGGGTCTGGTCGTCGACGACGCCATCGTCACCGCCGAGAACATTCACGAGCGACTGAAGACGGGAATGGACCCCCTCGACGCTGCCATTGTCGGCACGAAGGAGGTGGCCACCCCGGTGACCTTCGGCGTACTGACCACGATTGCCGCCTTTCTGCCGCTGCTCTTTTTCGAGGGTCGCTGGGGCACTTACGCTCGGCAGATCCCGTTCGTGGTGGCGCCGGTACTGCTCTTTTCGCTGATCGAGTCGAAGCTGATTCTTCCCGGCCACCTCAAGCATCTCAAGACGGGGCAACCCCGGTTGAATCTTTTCTCGCGACTTCGAGGAGCGGTTGCTGACGGACTCGATCGCTTCATCGAGCGGGTCTACCGACCTTGCCTCGACTTCGCCCTCCGTCACCGCTACGCCGTGGTGGCCTGCTTTGTGACGATGGCAGTGCTCATGCTCGGATTGGTCCGCGGGGGACGGCTCGAATTCATCACCATACCCTCTGTGGAACGAAGCGTGATCATGTCCCACCTGCGCATCCCCGGAGCCGACCTCGAGCGAACGGGCAAAGTGGTCGAGCGGATCACCGCTGCCGCCGAGCAGCTGAAGTCGGAGTTCATGGATGGAGACACCGGGCGATCGCTGATCATGAACGTCTATGAGACCGTCGGCTCGCGCGGGTATCATGGCAGAGGCGCCCTGCAGACAGGCTCGGGCAAGGTCATGGTCGAGATCCTCAACCCGAGCAAGCGCAGCGTTCCCGGCCCGACGAGCACGGAGGTTGCCAATCGCTGGCAGGAACTCGTCGGCGAGATCCCCGAGGCGGGGCATTTCAGCATCCGCGCCGAGAGTTCCGGCTCGAGCCGCGATGCGCGGATGCGCGAGACCCAACCGCTGGCGATCGAGGTGCGCGGACCGGGTTCGGAGCAGAAGGCCGAACTCGCCCGCGAGGTCGTCGAACTCCTGCGGTCCTATGAGGGCATCAAGTCGGCGAGCACTGAGATCGGACGCGGCGAAGATGAACTGGAGATCACGCTCAAGCCACGAGCCGCCGAGCTCGGGCTCAACCAGCAGATTCTCGCCCGCCAGATCCGGCAGGCCTTCTACGGTGAAGAAGCCCAGCGCCTGCAGCGCGGGAGCGACGACCTGCGGGTGATGGTCCGCCTTGCGGAGGAAGAACGGACTTCTCTGCACACGCTCGACACGCTGCGGATCACCGCCCCCTCGGGCGCCTCGGTCTCGCTCGACGCCGTCGCCGACGTGCGGATGGTCAAGGTCCCCTCGCGCATCGAGCGGATCGACGGGTCGGAGGTCATCGAAATCTCTGCCTACCCCGAGGACCCCGACACGGACATCATCGGCATCTCGGAAGCGGTCAGCGGCGAGATCCAGACGATCCTCAACAAGGGCAGCGGTCTCTCCTTCCGCTACACCGGCTTTGTCGCCGAAAGCCGTGAGGCCAACCGCCGCACCCTCTTCTCCAGTCTCGGACTCCTTTTCGTGCTCTTTGCGCTGCTCGCGATCCCCTTCAAGTCGGTCATCCAGCCGATCTTCGTTCTCCTTGCCGTTCCCTTCGGAATCATCGGCGCACTCTTGGGGCACATGATCATGGGCGTGACGCCATCCTATTTGTCGATCTTCGGCATGCTCGCGCTCGCCGGCGTGGTCGTAAACGACTCCCTTGTCCTCGTCGACTTCATCAACAAGCGCCGGGAAGAAGGCCTGCCACTAGGGGAAGCGATCACGCAGGCTGGGGCGCGGCGGTTCCGCCCAATTCTCCTCACCTCGGTCACCACCTTCGCCGGACTCATGCCGCTGATGTTCGACAAGTCGATCGAAGGTCAGTTCCTGATTCCCATGGCTGTCTCTCTGGGCTGGGGCATCCTCTTCGCAACCCTGATCACGCTGTTTCTGATCCCCTGCGCCTACCAGATCAGCGAAGACGTGGGCCGGGTTGCAAGGCGAGGGCGACAGTGGTACCTCCGGCCCTTTCGGGCCTAGCAGGCTAGCATCGAGACTCGCCAACGTGATCCGCGCGCGCTACAAAATGGTCCCGGCATGAACATCGTCACACTTCTCAGCTTCGTCCTTTTCACAGCCCTCGTCGCCTACATGACCTGGCGTATCACGCGCGGCCAGGGCACGGACACCGAGGACGGCTTTTTCCTCGCGGGTCGCAGCCTGACGGGACTGGTGATCGCAGGCTCGCTCTTGCTCACCAACCTCTCGACCGAGCAACTCGTCGGGCTCAACAGCGATGCATTCAAGGAGGGTCTCTCGGTCATGGCTTGGGAGGTCATTGCGGGTTGCTCGCTCGTGGTCATGGCGCTGGTGTTCCTGCCGCGGTACTTGCGCTCGGGGATCACGACGATCCCGCAGTTCCTCGAACTGCGCTACGGAGCCGGTGTCCGTGCCCTCACCACAGCGGTGTTCATCGTGGCCTACATGCTCATCCTGCTTCCCTTTGTGCTCTACAGCGGGGCCACGGCGCTTTCGGGCATACTAGACTTACCCGCGGTACTGGGACTCGGTGAGTACCCCACCCTCTGCGTGGTGATCGGTTTCATCGCCGTCGTCGGATCTGCGTACGCAATCTTCGGCGGACTCCGCGCCGTGGCTGTCTCCGACCTCTTCAACGGGATCGGACTGCTCATCGGCGGGCTGCTCATCACCTTCTTCTCGATCAGGCACGTCGCCAACATGGAGGGCACCTCCTTCTTCGGCGCCTTTGCGGAGGTGAAGGCGGACAACCCCGACGCCTTCGTCTCGCTCGGAAAGTCAGGTGAGAGCGTGCACTGGCCCACGCTCTTCACGGGTGTCCTGCTCCTCAACTTCTTTTACTGGTGCTCCAACCAGCAGATCATCCAGCGCACCTTCGGAGCCAAGAATCTGGCGGAAGGTCAGAAGGGTGTCCTCCTCGCGGCCTTCTTCAAAATCCTCGCCCCAATCATTCTCATTGTCCCTGGGATCTTTGCCCTTCATATCGCCATGGGCGACGCAGAATTCAACACGAGCCTGCTCAAAGAGGACGGAACACAGGACGGATCCAAGGCCTACGGGGAACTTGTCCAGCTTGTTCTGCCCAGCCCTCTGACTGGATTTTTTGCCGCCGTCATCGTTGGTTCCATTCTCTCCACCTTCAACTCAGTGCTCAACTCGAGCGCGACGCTTTTCTCCCTCGGCGTCTACAAGAAGGTCCTCAACCCGGGGGCCGGGCACTCCAAAGTCGTCCGCTCCGGGCGAATCTGCTCGATCGTGGTGGCGATCCTCGCCGCAGTGGCGGCACCCATCACGTTCTGGGGCAGGGACTCGATCTTCGGCTACTTCCAGGCGCTCAATGGAGTCTACTTCATTCCCCTGCTGGCCATCATTCTCGTGGGCATGTTCACCAAATGGGCCAATGGAAGGTCGGCCATGGTGGTTTCCATCCTAGGCCTCGTCTTGATGCTTTGGGGCACCTTCTTTTCCGGTGGCGTGATCAAGAACGTCTTCGGCTCCGGCTTCCACTTTATGGGCGCCGTCTTCGTCCTGCTCGTCGTCTTGCAGCTGGTGCTCGGCAACAGTTCCATGCGACGCTCCGAGCCCTACGTTCAGAAGGACTCCAGCGTCGTCGATCTGACCCCATGGGGACCGGCGCGTTTCGTCGGCGGCGCTCTCATTGTTTCGGTGCTCGGACTGTACGTCTTCTTCGCCAAATAGATGACCCTGCGACTCTTCACGACCGCTTTCCTGCTCCTCGCAGGCAGCCTCGCCCGCGCTGAAAAGCCGAACGTCCTGCTGCTACTGGTCGACGACCTCAAGCCCGCCCTCGGCTGCTACGGGGACAACACCGCCAAGTCGCCTCACATGGACGCTCTCGCTGCTCGGGGCATGCGCTTTGATCTCGCTTACTGCAATCAGGCGGTCTGCGCCCCCTCGCGCTTCACCCTGATGCTGGGGTCCCACTCGACCTCGACCGGCCTCTACGGACTCGGCTCGAGTCTGCGCAAGTCGCTGCCCGGTGCCGTCACTCTGCCCCAGCACTTTGCCGCCCACGGCTATCGCACCGAGTCGCTCGGGAAGGTCTTCCATGTCGGACACGGCAATCAGGGCGACCCCTCTTCCTTCTCGGTCCCCCACTTCAAGGACAAGGTCATCGAGTACCTCGACCCCAAAAGCACCGATGGCGGGAAGCTCACCCGGGAGGAAGCGCTGTTCACCAACCAGCAGCTCGGGCAGATCAAGTCGCTGCCGCGCGGTGCGGCTTTCGAGTCGCCTGTCGCCGAAGACGAGGACTACGCCGACGGACGGGTCGCCGCCGAGACCATCCGGCGACTCCAAGCCGCAAGGCAGCGCCGAACCGACGACGGCACCCCCTTCTTCATCACGGCGGGTTTTGTCCGCCCTCACCTGCCCTTTTCGGCTCCAAAGAAATATTGGGACCTGCACGACCCAGCGACCCTTCCCATGCCGGAATTCGAGGAGATGCCGGAGGGCGCTCCCAGGCTCGCGGGTAAACGAGGCGGCGAGATCTCTGCCTATGCTCCTGTTCCGGCCGATGCCGGTCCTGACGACTTCTCCCCCGAACTGACCCGCGAACTGATCCACGGCTACTATGCCAGCGTCAGCTACGTCGACGCACAGATCGGCAAAGTGATCGCCGAACTGGATCGGCTCGGTCTCTCGGAAAACACGATCATCGTCCTCTGGGGCGACCACGGCTTCCTCCTCGGTGAGCTCGGCATCTGGACCAAACACGTGAACTTTGAACTCGCGAACCGCATTCCCATTCTAATCACGGCCCCCGGCGTCACCACCGCCGGATCCTCCACCCGGCAGCCGGCGGAGAGCGTCGATCTCTACCCCACCCTGGCCGAGCTTGCCGGGCTTCCCACCCCGACCGGCCCGCAGCCGATCGACGGACTCAGCCTTGTGCCTGTACTCCGCGATCCCGCGGCTCGGATACGTGATCACGCCTTCCACGCCTACCCAAAAAGCAGGCTGGGGCGCGCCATCCGCACCGAGCGCTACCGCCTCGTCGAATGGAAAAAGCCGGGCGCCGATCCCAGCACCGCCGAACTTGAGTTGTACGACTATCAGAACGGTGCGGTAGAAAAGAAGAACCTCGCGACCGAACTGCCAGCAGTCGTTGCGGATCTGCGCGCAAATCTCGCCCGCTACCCTGAGGCCGCTGCCAACGGGAAGAGGAAATAGGGAGGCGGCCCGTCACCGAGTAGAAGTTCCGCACCGTCGGAACGATGGGAGCCGGAGCTGCCAGGCTGCGGCGAACCGCCCTTGCCCTTGACTGTCAGGAAAGTCGCAAGCCCCACAGAGCTTGATCTTCCAGCCACCATTCGTGTAGAGATCGCCCATGGAATTTCCCAATGTCACCGCCCATGCAAAGGCGAATCTGTACTTCGACGGCAAGGTCGTGTCCCACGCCATCGTCACCGCATCCGGCGAGAAGAAGACCATGGGTGTCATCTTCGAAGGTGAATACCACTTCGGCACCGAAGCCGCCGAGCGAATGGAGATCATCGATGGTAGTTGCAGCGTAGTCATCGACGGCAAGGAGGAGTCCACCATCCATGCCGCCGGGGAAGCCTTCGAAATCGAGGCGAACTCGGGCTTCACGATCACCGTCGGCAGCGAGGGGTGTCAGTATGTCTGCACTTACCTCTGAAACATGACGGAATCGAACCAATGAAATCAGAGAGCCACCTGCCACCGGCAGACAGCTTGGTGATTTCAGGCCGTAGGGAATGGCGCCCACTTTCAAGAGCCAGAGAGCAGTGGGGCCAGAAGCACAAAGGTGCCGGCCGCCGCCAGGCTAACGGCGATCGGAATCTGAAGAGCCATGCACTACTTCGTTTTCTCCATGACAAGCCGTCCGCTCGCGGGCACGTCGCTTCTCGAACTCGAGCCATCGGGCCAGGTCACCTCGACGACCGATCCCGCTGGAGGGCGCGCGAAGAAAAGGATCGGCGCGGACTGACCCAGGTAGCCACTTCCAGCGGCGACCTCGGCCACCGATTGAAGTTCACCTTTCTGATCGCGAACAGTGACCCGTGCCCCAATGGAACCCAGTTGGGGGAGACGAACGGCGAGGTGTTCGGCCGACGAAGCCGAGGAAGCGGGGATCACGGCCACGAGGGTGCTGTCGTTGCGTGAGACGAGGAAATCCGGCACACCGTCGTCGTTGGCGTCGTACTGGATCAAGGCCTTGGCATCGCCCGGGATACGAACGCCGCTCTCCGCAGGCGCCATGGCTTCGAACTGACCGGCGCCGGTTCCACGAAGCATCAGCCCGAGACTGCCGTCCATGCGACCGGTCTCCGCCTGGGGGGTCCAGAAATTCTGGGCCAGCAGCAGATCTGGATGACCGTCGCCATCGATCTCCGTGGCGACGATGCCGAAGGTCGGCGCGAGCTGCGCGGTGCGCGGCAGCGGCTCGAAGCGCGAGAAGCCGCCGTTCCCATCGGCGAAGAAGATGCCGCTGCGCAGCTCGACGGCCTCCATCTGGGTAGCCCCTGCCAGTTCGTCGGGAGCGTAGATGTCGGGCAGCGCCGAGGAGGCGAAGTTCCCGTAGTTGCGCAACTTGGCTTCGATGTGCGGCATCGCGGCCTTGCTGCAGGAAAAGCCGCGCACCGGCAGGATCTTGCCTTCCTTTTGCGCGGCCTCGACGAGATGCGGAATGCCCTCGTCTCCGAAGTCGCCGTAGTAGAGCAGGCGCGGCTTCTTGGCGCTGGGCTGATCGTACTTGGTGTTGGTGCCGAAGTTGCCGGCCACCAGATCGAGATGACCATCGCCATCGGCATCGACGGTGGCGAGACTGTTCCACCAGCCGGTGCGAGGGGCCAGAGCCGGGTCCTCGAGATCCTCCTCGAGGCGACCCTCGCGATTGCGAAACAGGCGGATCGGTCCCCACTCGGTCGCGAGCAGGAGATCGGGCCAGCCATCTTCGCCGAGATCACTCCACAGCGCACTGGTCACCATGCCCGGGCTGAGCAAACCGGAGGCGACTTCTGCCGTGACGTCGACCAGGCGCTTGCCTCGGTCGTTGCGAAGCAGCGCACTGCGTGGAGAAAGCGGATACTTGCCGGGGATCACGCGCCCGCCGACAAAGACGTCGATCCAACCGTCCCGATCGAAATCGACGAGAGCCACCGGACCGGCGCTGATGCGCAGATCCGGCAGGAAATCGTCCGGCGCTTCGATGAAGACGCCTTTGCCGTCGCCAAGCAGGAGCCGGTCTCGCAGATGGGGTGAACCTTCCTCCAACTCGTAGCTGCCACAGGCAACGTAGAGATCGAGATGGCCATCCTGGTTGAAGTCGAAGAAAGCCGCACCCATCTCCTCGCGTTCGGGATCGGCTGGAATCGGGAGCGGAGGGGCAAACCCGCCTCGCCCGTCGTTGCGCATCAGATACCCCCGGGAACCGCGCGCACCACCGACGTAGAAATCATCCAGGCCATCGCCATCGACGTCGCCGGAAGCCAGCGCCGGCCCGAGGCGGGAGAGCCGGTTGGGCAGGAGCGGCTGCAGGGAAAAGTCATCGAACTCAGCCTCCTCGTGGCTAAGAGGGAGAGCCTTTGTTTGCAGAAGAGGCTGCGGGGACGATGCCGAGGGCTCCGTCTCGTCCGAGGAAATCTGCTCCAGTACGAGGTGATGGTTGACCGGTAGCCCTTCGTAGACGTCGACCCCGCCGCCCGCCCAGCGGACCTCGATGCGGTCGATCTGCTTAGCGTCTCCAAGCCCGAAGTGAAGAATCGGCTCGTTGCTCGAGAGATAGCCGGTCGTGAGTCCAAGGGTGCGCTTCTGGGTTCCGGTCTCCGTCGTCACCAACACGGTGGACCCGACCCCGTGACTGTTTCCCTCCATCCCCTCGAGGCGAAGCGTCACGGCGTTCCCGGCTGCGACCTGGTTCTCATACAAGCTGACGGGTCCGCCGAGATTCATCACCACGAGATCGAGGTCGCCGTCGCCGTCGAGGTCGCCATGAGCGCAGGCAACGCTGACTCCTTCCAAGTCGAGCCCCCACTCGGCTGACTGATCGGAAAAATGGAGACCGCCATCATTGCGGTAGGCGAGGTTGCGTTCGCGGAGCTGCTCGGCGTGCTCGTAGCGGTCCCACATCGTGATGCCCGGTCCGCGCTTCCGCGTGAGCGGATCGTCGGGGTCGTTGAAGTTGCGCGACATCCCGTTGGTGAAGAAGACGTCGGGCCTTCCATCGTGATCGAAATCGAGGGTCTTCACCGCCCAAGTCCAGTCGGTCGAATCGAGCCCAGCGATGAAGGCCGCCTCGCGGAACCAGCCAAGCCCGCTGTCGAGAAAGAGGTGGTTGCGCATGTACTGACGCGGTTCGGCGGTGTTGAGGAACTCGGCACTCGCGCTCATCGCCCCCATGCCCATCTTCTTCTTGAAATGGGTGGTGCCCGCCATCTCGGCGACCAGCAGATCCTGAAGACCATCGCCATCGAGATCGGCGAGATCACTGCCCATCGCGAACCACGGAGTCGAGGGGACTGATTCGCGGATGCGATCGGTGAAGTGACCGGTGCCGTCGTTGACGTAGAGGCAGTCGGGGTCCTCGAAGTCATTGGCGACGTACAGATCGAGATCGCCGTCCTCTTCGAAGTCGAACCAGATCGCGGAGTTGCCGCGGCCATCGCCCGCGATGCCGCGCTCTGCGGTGACGTCTGCAAAATGCCCGCTGCCGTCGTTGAGAAACAGCCGGTCGGGAAGACCGCGCGGCTCGTACTGGTAGTCCAGTTCCCCCGTGTTCGGATCCTGATGGAAGCTCTTGATCCGAAAGTACTTCTGGAAGCTCTCCCGGATGCGGAGTTCGCCCGTCGGCAGAACTTCTCCGACCTCGTCAAAAACTTCGCCGCCGGCGTGATAGTAGCGATAAGTGAGCAGGTATCCGTCAAGGTCGCCGTCCCCGTCGACGTCGGCGAAGTGCATGCTGTGGCTGGGATCGACCACGGCCAGCCCCCGTGCCTCGCCGTCCTCCGTGAACCGGCCGGCCCCATCGTTGAGAAAGAGGAGATTCGATGCCTCGTAGCGGCAGAGGTGGAGGTCGAGATCCCCGTCCCCGTCGACGTCGGCGAGAGTCGCGCCGGTACACCAGCCGGTGATCTCCGCCAGTCCGGAATCGACCGTGACGTCCTCGAAGGAGATTCCCGTCCCGGCGCCGCGATTGCGAAACAGCTTCGAAGGTGAAGGCGAGGAGGCACCAGCGCAGAAAACGTCGGGCAGACCATCGCCATCGACGTCGCCGATCGCGATCCCACCCGCTAGCAGGGCGGAGGAATACAGGCGCCGGTCCGGGTGATCCGCGATGATCTGGGCCTCAAAATCGAGTCCGGTGTCGGAGACGGGAAGCGACTGAAACCGCACCCCAGCTTCCCCGCGAGAGGTCGGTTCCCGACTGTCAAACGGCGTGACCGCAACGGGATCGTGAGCGGCAGCGGGAGCCGTTTCATCCTGAGGTTGGGAACATCCGACCAAAACGCTCAGTACGACGGAGGGCAGGAAAAAACGAAGTCGAAAGATGAAACGCACTTGGAAATCTATGCACGGGAGCCCTTGAAAGTGCGATATCTATTTATGGATTTTGCTTGTCACGACCATCAAAACAGGGAAAACGAGATCGCGAATCCATGAAACTGCACTCCATCCCAGCCATTATTCTGACCTCCGTTCTCGCGACGGGGGCCACTCCTGCGGCGACCGTCTATTCCAACGATTTTGAAGGCGACACGCTCGGCACCCTGGCCGTTGGCGACACGCTCGGCGGCGCTGGAGGTGTCGTCGGCACGGGATCTGCAGTCACGGACGTCGGTTTCGTCTCCACCGCCTTCGGCACGATTGAGATGGGTAGTGTCTTCGACGTTGCCGACGACAGCTGGTTCAACAGTGGCTTCGATTTCGACAGCCTTCTCCCGAACGCAGGCGACTCAAGCGGAGCCGAGTATACGATGGCAGCCTGGTTGAACTACCCCAGCGTCGGGGCGAACAATCCTGCTAGCGCCCGGGACCGCTTCGTCTTTGGCACGCGAAACGGGACGGCCAATCAGGAACTCCACCTCGGAATACGCCGAGACGACTACCACTCGGGGCACTGGAACGATGATATCGGCACAGGTGGAACTCTGGCATCCAACAACATCGGCAACTGGCACTTTGTCGTCTGGACGAATGACAGCGCTGGGACGCAGGAAATCTTTGTGGATGGCGTCCCGGTGGTATCCGGGGCAACGGGAACGTCAGGGAAAAACTTTGGTGATCTGGTGATCGGTGGTACGCAAAATAGTACCGATCGAGACTATATCGGCCAAATTGGAGGCTTCGCGGTCTTTGATACCGTTCTGACCACAGCTCAGCAGCAGAGCGTGGCACTAAGCGTCGCCGTGCCCGAGCCTTCTCGCGCCATTCTCCTCGGACTCGGGCTGAGCCTGCTCTGCGTGCGCCGCCGACGCTAGCCTCTCACACTTCCATCATAGAATCTGAGAAGCGCTGCCTCCGGGCGGCGCTTTTCCGTGCAACCGGATCCCAAGTACGAGCGTGATCGACCAAGTCCTTCAACGGGGGACTATCCCAACGCGCCAAGCGTTGCCGCTCAAGCAAGTGGCAGAACTCACGGGGAAACCGCGCGTGAAATATTCGTATCTTTTGTCTTGCGTGTGACGATGGCTCGTCATGTAATCAGTGATTCCCATGAAAAAGCTCCACTTTCTCACCATCAGCGCCTCCTGCGGGATGGCCTTACTCTCGCAGGCAACGGCGGCGACCGTCTATTCCAACAATTTCGAAGCCGAAACGATCGGTGCCCTTGGAGTGGGCGACACGCTCGGCGGCGGAGGGGCCATCGTCGGAACGGGATCCTCAGTCACCAATGTCGGCATCGTCACCACCGCCTACTGCGGTCCGCTGGAGATGGGCAATGTCTTTGACGTCGCCGACGACAGCTGGTTCGACAGTGGGATTGATTTTGACACCATGCTCGGTAGCGCTGGCAGCTCAACGGAGACGGACTACACGATGGCGGCTTGGCTCAACTTCCCTAGCGTCGGGGCAGCAGGAAATGCCACCCAAGACCGCTTCGTCATCGGAACGCAAGGTGGTACAAACTCTCAGGAACTCCACCTTGGAACCCGCCAAGGCAACTACCACTCGGGACACTGGAGCGATGATGTTGGCGGTGCCGGGGCCACCGCCAACATCGGCAACTGGCACTATGTCGTCTGGACCAACGACGGCGGCACGCAGGAAATCTTCGTCGATGGTGTCTCAGTCGCCTCGGGTGCGACGGGCACGCCAAATCGCAACTTCGGTGACCTCATCATCGGCGGCGCGAGAGGCGAAACAACCCGAGACTTTGTCGGCCAGGTCGGCGGCTTCGCAGTCTTCGACACGGTTCTTTCCGTAGATCAGCAAAAGAGCGTCGCCCTCAGCGTCGCCATTCCCGAACCGTCCCGCGCCATCCTCCTCGGACTCGGACTTGGCCTGAGCCTGCTCTGCGTGCGCCGCCGCCGCTAGACGCCCTCCCTCTTCATCGTTGAATCTGAAAAGCGCTGCCTCTGGGCGGCGCTTTTTTGGTGGCCGGGGAACCCATTCGCGATTGATTCCGGCACCGAACTCCGTGAACCGCCGACGAACACTGCCAGCCTTACTTTCCGCCGCTGGACTTGCGCTGGCGACAGCGCTTCCTGCTCAGGTTCCTTCGGCGACCGACGTTCTGGCCTCCGAAAAACAAGAGGCAATATGGGAGGCGGAACACCGGACCTTCCTTATCGAGACCCGCTTCGGAAAACCGTTTCTCGAAGCCCTCGGACAAGTGGCGCCCGAAGGCCCCGACGTCGTCAATCAGTGGTTCGTCGATCCGCTTCTCCTCAGCCACTCCAAGCCAGCAGGGGTCGAACGCCGCGAGGTCAGCGGGTTTTCGGAATCCATCCAGCGGTTTGGCAACTTCAAAGCGGAAGGAGTCGACGACCAATCGTCGGCCCAACCCGTTCCCACCCGCCTCGCAGCCGCCGCTCATACCTTCTCCAGCATCAAGAGCGCAAGCCTTCGTGTCCTCGCGATCTCCGCGATCGCCGATTCCCCTGGCTGGGACACCACCATTCTCCTCACTCTCGCAGGGCCCGCTCTCAACGGCGTCCGTCAGCAATACGAGTCGAAGCACAAAGTACGCTTCCGCTCGGCGACCAAGGAAAGTCTCTCCAAGGGACCCTGCATCGATCATTGGCTCTTCCTCGAGGAAAGGTGGTCCTCCGCCCCCGGGATCGCCATGGAGGAAGTCACCGAGGCCTGGGACCTCCACGAACTCCCGTTGAGCGACAACTGGAATTTCGCCGCCGGCACCCGCCCGCTCCGCTATCCGCATCAGATCGCCGTCGAGGACTTCGACCGCGACGGATTTCTCGACCTCGCCGTCGCCACGATCCAGGGAAGCACCGTTCTCATGCGATCCGTCGAAGGGGAACGCTTCGAGATCGTCACCGAGAGTTTCGGCGTCGCCCCCAACAGCACCCGGAAAGGTCGCCCGCTCGCGACCTGGATCGACTTCAGCAATGACGGCTGGCCCGATCTCATCCTCGGCGATCGCGTCTACCGGAACGAAAACGGCAAGGGCTTCACCGAGATCACCTCGACCAGCGGTCTGTACTTTCCCCAACTGCCGATGGGCGCGGTCGTCGCCGACTACGACAACGACGGCTGGCCCGATCTCTACGTCGTCTATCAGTTCTCCAGCGAGACCGGTCAGCGGCAGGACTCCATGCCCTGGGTCGGCGACGATTTCTCCGGGGCCACCAACGCGCTCTGGCGCAACCTCGGCAACGGACGCTTCGAGGAAGTGACCTTCGCCAGTCGGAGCGGCGCAGGCATGCGCAACACCCACGCCGCCGCGTGGCTCCACGCCGACGGCGACCTTCTGCCCGATCTCTACGTCGCCAACGACTTCGGCAAGAACAACCTGCTTCGCAATCTCGGCGACGGCCGCTTCGAGGAAATTGCGGGGCCGCTCGGAGTGGCCGACTTCGCCACCAGCATGGGCGTCGCCGTCGGAGATCTCGACAACGACGGCAGCACCGAACTCTACGTCGCCAACATGTACTCGAAGATGGGGCGCCGGATCATTGGCGGAGTCAGCCGCGACGACTACGGACCGGGCATCTACGAGCAGATCGTCGGCGCCTGCGCCGGAAACCGTCTCTATCGCCTCGGAGACTCCGGCAGCTATGAAGAGCACAGCGAGGATTGGGGCATCAACGACGTCGGCTGGGCCTACGCGCCCGCGATGGCCGACTTGAATCAGGACGGCTTCCTCGATCTCTACGCCACCGCCGGATTCATGAGCTTCGAGCGCGGCAAGCCGGACGGATGAACCTGCATGTGGAGGTCTGTCGTGTCGCAGCCCGGTAATCGTCTCAGCGAAATCGAGCCCCTAGGTTCCCTGGACAAGGAAGGCGGAGAACTGTGGGTCAACAACGTCTGGCAGCTGCCAGGGATGGGGGGGAATCTGAGCGCCTTTGAGCGCAACCGACTTTTCCTCAACGTCGATGGCAGCCGCTTTGTCGATGCCTCTTTTGCTGCCGGGGCCGACCTCGACTCCGATTCGCGCTCCGTCGTCGCAGCCGACTTCAACCGCGACGGCGCCGTCGACCTGCTGGTTTCCTCGGCAGGAGGGGGTCCGCTTCGCCTTTTCCTGAATCGTCTCCCGCAGGGAAATCACCTCGTCGTCCGCCTCGAGGGCAACACCAGCAACCGTCTCGGGATTGGAGCCCGACTGATCGCCAAGGCTGACGGCCGCACCATCCGCCGCGACGTCTTTCCGCCGAACGGATTTCAGGGCCAGGGGCCGGTGGAAGTCCATCTCGGACTTGGCCAGGCGATGGCAGCACAGGAACTGGTGGTGCAATGGCCAAGCGGAACCGAGGACCGACACCAGGACGTTCCCTCAGGCGAAATCCTTCTTCTTCGCGAGGGCGGGAATACGAAATAGATGTCGAAGGCAAACGGCATGAAGCCGAGCCGAAAGCATCAAAATTGGCATTCGACAGGCAAGCCGACCTTTTGTCGGTGCTCCGCGAGCGGCGGCGCGGCGCTTCGCTCCAGTGATCCAATCGAGCGAAAGAACGACTCGGCACGGGTCGTTTCTGAATTGTAACCCTTTCGCCTCCCGCCCATTATGCATACAGCTATGAAAGCCGTTCTCAGTCTCTCCTCCCTTTTCGCCCTCCCTGGCATCACCGGTGCCGCCCTCATCGCGTGGCAGCCGTCGGTTCAGATGTTCCCCGGGACCACGACGGACACTTTCGTTGACAGTTCGTTCGGGCTTCAGCAGACCCTTGCCTTCAACCCCAACGACGGCCTTACCAATGACATCACCCTGAACGGGGTCACGTTTACGGACGTGCAGGGGCCGGACACCTCGTCCCTTCTTGGAACCGCTGGTGAGACGGTCACCCTTGGAGTCGGCAGCATTACGGCAAACACCGGAGCCTTCGGAGACGGTTCGTTCAGTGGCAACGGAGATATCTTTGACGTTCTCAGGAGCGCTACCTGGAACGTGCAATCAGTCACCCTCGACAACCTGTTTCCGGGCAGAGAGTATCAGGTCCAGATTTTCACCAACGATGCACGGGGGAACAGGAACTCCAATTTCCAGGCCGGCTTCAGTGATGGCGTGAACAATTTTGCCACTAGTCTCTCAGGCGGCACGGCGGGCATCGCAAACCTCAGCAACAGGGATCCGATCTCCGGCGCTGGCGAGGCTTCCGGCGACTACATCATCGGCACCTTCACCGCCGATGCATCGGGTACCCAGAGCTTCTTTGTGCAAGGCACCGACCAAGGCTACCCTGACGGGCGCAACAGCGGCGGCCGTGCACAAATCAACGCTTTCTCGCTCCGCAGCACCGTCCCAGAGCCGTCCCGCGCGGTTCTTCTTGCACTTGGTGGTCTGACTTTGCTGGTCCGGCGCCGCCGCTAGCCGTAGGGCCCCGGGCTGAGATGCCTGGGGAACCTCGCTTGAGTTCTCTCCGAGCTCTCTGAAATCGGCCCGCTTCCTCGGAGACGGGCCGTTTCATTGGACGAGCTCTCTCCGATCCAGTATTCTCTTCAATTGGACCCGAGCCAAGTCGCGGCTATGGGTAACTTCCGCAGCTGCGGCCCTGCCCTTGATCGAAGTCATCCAGTCCCTGTTGCCCGGGCTCCCGTGCGCCCAGATCGCGATCTTTGTGCTCCTCGGAATCGTCGTGCTCGCCTTCTTTCGCGAATGGGCGCCGCCCGACGTCGTCGCCCTGCTCGCCCTCGGCTACATCCTCTTCTTCGGCCTCCTCGGCCCGGACGAATTGATCGCCGTCTTCCAGAACAAGGCGCCGATCACCATCGCCTGCATGTTCGTACTCAGCGCGGGCCTCGAGCGCACCGGCTGCATTGACCTGCTCGCCGGCTTCTTCAAGAAGATCGCCGGCCGGACCGAGACCCGGGTGATGCTCATCATGATGAGCTTCGCGGCCGTCCTCTCGGCCTTCGTCAACAACACGCCCATCGTGGTCGTCTTCCTGCCGATCGTTCTCGCCCTCGCCAAGGACGCCGGACTGCAGGCCTCTCGACTCCTCATGCCGCTCTCCTTCGCCTCGATCCTCGGCGGCACCTGCACACTGACCGGCACCTCGACCAACCTCATCATCGACGACGTCGCCACGCAGGTCGCCGCCGGCGACGAGTACGCGATGCTCGACTGGAATCCCTTCTCGATGTTCGAGCTGAGCAAGCTGGGAATCCTCTATGCGCTCATTGGCTTCCTCTACATGTTCCTCATCGGACGGAGGCTTCTGCCCTCGCGCGACACTCTCGGGGGCGAGATCGATCCGGAAGCCGCCCGCACCTTTCTCACCCAGTTCTCCGTCGCCGACGACTCGCCGCTCATCGGACAAAAACTCACCGAAAGCCTGCTCCAGGACATCCCCGACATGGAAGTCCTCGAAGTGCAGCGAAAGGGCAACGTACTCCGGGTGCCTCTCGACAAACTGGAAATTCACGCCGGCGATCGTCTCCTGCTCACCGTCCACGGCACCAGCTTCGAGGATCTCAAGGAGACCGAGGGCATCCGTTTCGAAGCCCAGAAAAAGCTTCGACTCGACGAACTGGAGACGCGGAAAGTAAAACTCATGGAGGCCATCATCGGGCCCAACTCGAGGATCGCCGGCAACACCCTGAAAACGCTCCGCTTCCGCCAGAAGTATGGCGCCATGATTCTCGCCGTGCACCGGCAGGGCGAGGATCTCCGCAAGAATCTCGGCGAGGTGAAGCTCAAGTTCGGCGACACGATTCTCATCGAAGGGTCACCGGAGGCCATCAATCGCATCCGCGACGAACAGGACTTCATCACCGTCAGCGAACCACGCAGCCGCACCCTGCGCAAGCGAGGCGCCTGGATCGGGGGGCTGATCACGATGGGCTTCGTCATGGGTGCCTCCGCGCAGGGCAAGACCTTCGAGATGGCCGGCGGTTCCTATGAGCCTCTTCCGATCGCCGCCTACGCCATCCTTGCCGCACTCGCCTTTATCGCCTTCGGCTGCATCAAGGCCCGTGAGGCCTACCGCGCCATCAGCTGGGACATCGTCTTTCTCATCTTCGGAATGCTCGCCGTGGGCAAAGCCATGGCAGCGACCGGAGCGGCCCAGACGATCGTCGACGGGATCACCCACCTACTCGGAGAGAATCCGAACCCCTACGTCGTGCTCGCGGTCGTCTATCTGCTCAGCTCGACCCTCACCGAGCTCATCTCGAACAATGCCGTCGCGGCCCTGCTCACCCCTATCGTGTTCTCTCTCGCGGTCGGCATCGACAACGATCCGCGGCCCTTCATCATCGCGATGATGTTCGGTTGCAGCGCCAGCTTCGCGACACCGATCGGCTACCAGACCAACACCTACGTCTACGGAGTCGGTGGCTACAAGTTCACCGACTTCCCCAAGATCGGCGTTCCGCTCAACCTCATTCTGTGGGTGGCGGCGGTGATCCTCATCCCCATTCTGTGGCCCTTCAAGGCCAGCTAGCCAGAATCGTCCGGTCTGCAATGAGCCCTTCGACTGAAACGGGATGCTCCTCGAAACGACGGTGGGCGCGAACAGAATGGTGCGAGGCAACGGGTCGAGGGCCGAACTCCGAGCCCGGTGGGCTGCGCTGTCGGGCCCTACCCGCGACCGCGCGATCGGCGACCACCCGCTTGCCAGCCCAGCGCTTCCTCGGCAGGATGAGTCCGTGAAATTTATTCTCTCCTTCCTCCTGCTCGCCATCGTACCGCTGGTCGCTCAGGCCGAGCCGCCTTCGAGTTCTCCGGTCATCCCCGGCACCGGCCTCGAAGCCTTCGCCGCCAAGGCAGAGGCGGGTGACAAGGTGCACGTCGCCTTTCTCGGCGGATCGATCACCCAGAACGCTTCCGGTCACTCCAGGAGGGTCCCCGCCGCACTTGAAACCCTCTACCCCAAGGCCGAGTTCGCGTTCACCCGAGCCGGTCTCGGGTCGACCTGTTCCACCAGTGGCGCCTTCCGCTGGAGAGACCATATTCTCAGCAAGGGGGCGATCGATCTGCTTGTCGTGGAATTTGCGGTCAACGATGATCAGGACGCGGCGCACGCCCCCCGCGAGTGCATCCGCGGCATGGAAGGCATCGTCCGCGGCGTGCTCGTCGAGAACCCCGACACCGGTATCGTCATGATCCACTACCTTAACGAGTCAATGCTCGCCAAGACCCGCGCCGGGGAGGTGCCTGTTTCCGTCGCCGCCCACCAGAAAGTCGCTGATCACTACGGCATCCCCGTGGCCGACGTCATGCTCGCCGTTGCTCAGGCCGTCGAGTCCGGTGACTACGACTGGAAGAAGTACGGCGGCACCCACCCCGGCGCATTCGGCTACGAGGTCGCCAGCCAGCTCGTGATGGACGTCGTCCAAGCCAGTCTCGCGGCAGCCGGCACTCGGCCCGAATCGCTCCCCGCGCCCCTCGATGCCGCCAGTTACGTGAGCGGCGGATTCATCGACCCCGCCGCCGCCGAGACCACGGGAGAGTGGACGAGAGGGCATCCCAGCCGCGAGGTACTCGGCAAGGGTGGCTTCCGCGAGGATTACGCATCCTGGCCTCTGCTTCGCTCCTCCACGGCGGGAGACTCTCTCAAGCTCCACTTCGAGGGAACCGTCATCGGAGCGTGGGTTCTCGCCGGTCCTGACGCCGGGATCGTCGAGACCCGAATCGACGGGGATGAGTGGACGGAGACTCAGCTTTTTCACCGCCACAGTGGCGGTCTTCATTACCCGCGCAGTGTCGTCTTCGGAGCCGGTCTGGCGGAAGGAAAGCACGTCCTCGAGCTCCGCATCTCGGCAGAGCAGCCGAAGGGATCAAGCGGAACGACGGCTTCCATCCTGCAGTTCTTGGCGGAGAAACACTAGAGCAGTTGGGCTGGTACGCTCTTCGACTGGCTGCGCCTTCGGTTCGACGACGCCACCCCGGACGAGGAGGGACCCTCGCCTCTACCCCAAGACGGCGTATCTGGTTTCGTCTCAAATTCCTCGTCGGCCTCGAGCGTTCTGCCTTGAAGGTGGAACTCGACGTCCCCGGCGAGTTGCGGGGGCGAAGCCCGCCCCCCACCCTCTGGCAACGCCAGCGCGCCGGGACGTCACGCTCCACCTTAAGGCAGGCACGGTCACTGCGTTTTTTTGAAATTCTCCTCTCGGTGGCATAAATTCCCCATGTCGCACGACCTTAACCATGCGCCATTGGGTCTAGACCTCCGAGGCCCACCATTCAGCTGTAGGAGCTCCGCACCGTCGGAGCGATGGGAGCTGGCGCGAAGCGTCTGCGGACCGCCTGAAGTCCCCGTCCGGCCAGCGCCGACATCGATTTCGGGCACCTTCTCCCGACTACGGAGCCTTGCGAGGATCGCCGAACGGATCACCCTCTGCATTAGGAGCGGCTCCGGACTCTGCAGCCGCTTCAGGAGTTTCCGGCTCAGCAGTCGGTGCCGACTCGGGGGCTTCCCAGCGCCCCAAGAGCTTCAAGGTCAGCTCGTCCGCAACCGTGCGTTTCTTCTCATCCTCGCGACGAAAGAATTCGGCCGCCGCAGTCTCCAGCATTTCATGGTTTCCGATCAGCAAGCCGACCGGCCGGGCGCGGAACGGAGCGCGTTGTCCCAACAGAACGCGGACCACGAGCGCCGACAGATCGATGGCTCCGTCGTCGGAGACGGCACGCCGGATGCGCTCTTCCTGCTGGACGACGTCGATGTCCCGGCTGGCCGGCACCGAGCGATAGAGACCGATGAACTTGTTATCGAAGAAGAACAGGCTCGTTCCGTTGTCGAGCCGGAGAATCTGGTCTGCGTGATAGGTATCCGCACTCCGGTAGCCAAGCCGTACCGAAAGCTTTGAGTTGGGAACGTTCGTGCCTTCAGGCCAGAGTTCCTCAGCCTTCGCAAAGGGATCGCCCCAGAGGATGTCCCCGTACCCGTCGGCGTGAACTTCCGCATCTTCCTGTGCGGGGACGGGGGCGCCGGGAAGCGTGAGCAAAGCAAGGATCAAGCAGAGGCAGAGTTTCATCGGATCAGGATCAACGAAGTCTACGCTCTGCGACCTGGCAAGAACCAGAGGAAAGCAAGTGGAGGGCCCGAGAGCTTGCCCGATTCCTACCGACAGGATAAAACGGTAGCTCATGGGATATCTGAAAACGGCAGGCGCGAAGCGATACGCGCTACTGCTGTTTCTTTTGCTCCTCGCTCCTTTGGCTGGATCGCAACAGGAAGATCGGCCGCGTTCACCCGATGGGGAGGTCATCCGCACGGAAGGAATCGTCCTCCTCCGAGTGCCTGGCGCGCGGCGATGGTCTCCGGTAGAAAGCGGGATGTCCGTCCAGGCAGGCGACCGAGTCCGCGTCCCGGCTGCAAGCACCAGTGCGGCGCAGATTGCCCTTGGCTTCGAAACAAGAATCACGCTGGGACCGGGAAGCCTTCTGGAGATCAGGAACGCCGATCCGCCGATCATCTCCTGCCATGGCGAAGCGGCTCTCGATCCGGGTAGCGGCCCGCCGATTCAAGTCAATCCTGCGGAGGGCGAGGCGGGGTTCAAAGTCAATCAAAGCGGCGTCTACCGGATCGCAACGCCTGGGGCAGAAGCCCACATTGGTCCCCTCGGCCTGCTTGGCAGGGAGCCGCTCTGGCTGACTGGATTTCGGAGCGCGGCCACAGCGCCTTCGATGGGGTCTCTGCTTTGCGAGGTCGCCGGAGAAAAGCGCCCGCTCTCGATCGGCTACCACAAGGTCTCGGTCGAGATCCGCGACCAGATCGCGCGCACGGTGGTCGAGGAATCCTTCGTCAACGAAACCGACGAGACCCTCGAGGGCGTCTTCTCGTTTCCGCTCCCGGAGCGGGCTTCGATCGCGGGCTTCGGCATGTGGATCGACGGGGAACTGGTCGAGGCCGACGTCGTCGAGAAGCAGCGCGCCCGACAGATCTTTGAGACCATCCTGCGCGAGCGTCGCGACCCCGCGTTGCTTGAGTGGACCGGTGGAAACCTGTTCCGGGCGCGTGTCTTCCCGATCCTCCCCCACTCCGAGAAGCGGGTGCGCATCACCTACACCGAACTGCTCCCCGCCACCGACGGCACCGTGCACTACCGGTACGGACTGCGCTCCGACCTGCTGCGAGACCACCCCCTTCGCCAGTTGGAGATCGCCGTGAACCTCTCCTCCTCGACGACGCCCATTGAAAAAATCCGTTCCCCGAGTCATCCGGCCCGGGTTACCCGCACCGAGGCCGGAGCGAAGATCGAGTTCGCGGCCGAGCAGCACGTCCCGGCGCGCGACTTCGAACTCGAGTACCGGATCGATCCTCCCGCGGTCACCTTCCTGCCCCATCGACGGGGTGAGGACGGCTACTTCCTCGCCATGATCACGCCGCCCAGTCTCAAGGGCGAAGGCGAGGCCGAGGCCGCTGAGAAGGGCTGGAAGTCAGTGCACCCCCAAGCTCCGGAAGGCAAACCGATCCACCTTGTACTGGTCTGCGATACTTCCGGATCCACGGCCGGAACCGACCGCGACCGGCAGCTGTCTTTCGCCACGGCACTCGCTGCAATGCTCTCCGAAGAGGACTGGATCTCGCTGGCGACGGTCGACGTCGAGACTCGCTGGTCCGCGATGGAACCGGTCCGCGCCACACCCGAAGCGGTCGAGAGTGCCCTGCAGTTTCTTCGTCAGCGGAAGCCGCTGGGCTGGTCCGATCTCGCCCCGGCCCTGAGCGCCGCCGGGGAGCGAAGTCGAGCCAGGCCGCGCAGCCATGTCGTCTACCTCGGCGACGGCGTGCCATCAGCGGGCACCGGTCCCGACGACGATGCCCAGGGATTGGCCAGGACATTGCCGATCAAGCTTGGAACCGCACAGGCTTCCTTTCACGCGGTCTCGCTCGGCACCAGCTACGAGCGTGTCGTGCTCGATACGATTGCTTCTCTTGGTCAGGGCGGGGTCGTGTTCCCTCTCGGGGATACCAGACCTGCCATCGAGCAGGCGTCCGGATTTCTCGAAGCGATCCTTCAACCGGCACTGCGCGAACCGACTTTGCAGTTCAAGGGCCTGAGGACCGCGCGGGTCTATCCCGAAACGCTGCCGCGTATCATGACTCGCACCCAGCAGGTCGTTGTCGGCCGCTACCTCCCCGGAGACGAATTCAAGAAGGGCACCGTCGTCCTGGAGGCACGCAGCCCGACTGGGGAGCCCCTTCGCTTCGAAGCACCCTTCGATCTACCCACACAAGCCGACACTCCAGCCGTCGAGGCCGAACAGGCCGAACAGGCCGGCAACTCGTTCCTACCGCGACTCTGGGCGCGGCGTCATCTGGATGCACTGCTCGCCGAGGAAAGGGATCGGCCAGCAGCCCGCGACGAGATCATCGATCTGTCCGAGCGCTTCCATATCATGACCCCCTACACCTCCTTCCTCGTCCTCGAGTCGGACGAGGACCGACGCCGGTTCGGGGTGAAGAAGCGCTTCCTGATGCGCGACGGCGAAAGGTTCTTCAGCGATGCCCGCGACGAGATCGACCGGGAACTGGTGATGCAGCGCCTGGCGATGGTTGGAGTGGAGATCCGCAACTCCTCCAAAGAGCTGCGGGAGCAGTTTTCCGATCGAGGAAAAATACGTGACTGGGAGAGCACCGATGTCTTCGACGATCCTCGGCAGCTCGATTATTTCATGGCTAGCAGTAGTGCTTCCACCATCTCCTTGAGATCGGCCTTGAGCTCTGCCGAGTACCCCCAGACTCGCATGTCGATGAGTTTCGACGAGGAGGAGGACTTGGGATTCTCCTACCCACCAGGGATGCCGGAATTTTCCGAGGGGGACGGCCGGACTCTCAACAGCTTTCCGGTCACGCCCAGAACGTCGAGAGGGTACCGTGACACATGGCTCCCCGGCCTCTTTCCTTTCAAGATTCAGGAACCCGGGATGGTCTACGCATCAGCCCTTCCCGATCCAACCTACCGCCCGAATACCAGCCCTCCCTCGGGCGAGATTCCAGCTGAACTCGAGAAGATCCTCCAGCGCCATCGCGAAAATTGGATGCCTCTGGCGCAAAGCCGCGTCCGGATTGTGGAAACCGGCGGGACGAGACTCCTCGGTGGGAATCACTGGGCCTATCTCACGGCGGACTCGATTCACTGGAAGACCGGGTCGCGCGCCAGCGCCTTTGACCGCCATCGGAAGCTCGCCTCGACAGTCGAGCTTCAGCCTGGGGTCAGCGGAGAATGGGACCCTCGCTGGCTGATCGACATCAGCGCGGATCGCGCCATCCGCGACGCCTTCTCGGCAGGCTTCGTGGTCACCCGCTGGGAGCGTCGACCTAGGGGAAAAGTCCTGGTCCAGATGAACCACCCCTTCCGGCCGGGCGAACCGCTGCGCGAGTTTCTCTTTGATGAGACGGGAGGCTACCTGCTCATGGAACGGGTCGATTCTTACGAACGGAACTTTGAGGGTGCCCATGAAGTCGGAGGTCGCTGGTGGCCGAAGCGTGTTCGAAACCGACCGGTCCATGGCCACCGAAAGGAGCAAGTGCTCGAAGTGAGCACCAAGGAATTGAGCCGCCGGGCCTTTGGACATGCATGGAAAGCGGAGGTGCTCGAACCCACGGCGTCAGCCCTGACCGTTGCTCTCGATGGACGCCCGGCTTGGGCCGCTCGGCAGGCGCTGCAACGAGGAGAGGATCTCAGCCCGCGCGACCACCTCCTTCTCGTGTCCGATGAATTCGAGCGACGAGGCCCGAAGAAGGGGCGGGCCGCGATCGCACGTTTCCGGGCGTCCCTGCCCGAGAATCAGCAGGAGACCGCCGACTGGCTGGAGCTCGCGATTCTCAACGAGGCGGGCCATCGCGAACAGGCTCGTCTACTGCTTGAGCGGATGCTGGAACGCTCCCTTGCCGAGAGCGAACCAACTCGAGCCCGGCTTCTCGCGGACTTGGTCACCTATGCCAAGCGGGACTTGAAACTGCCCGCATTGGAAGCGGACCGAATCATGCTCCGGGCCGGCCCGCTCGTCCTTGCAGGGAGTGCGGCGAAGGGGCGCAGCTTCTGGTTGAAGGAACTCTCCGACGCCCGCGGCGGTGATCCCCGACTCCTTCGGGAACGGGCCGAACTCGATCCCCTCGAGTCAAGCCACGCGTTCGACTACCTTGATCTCCTTTTATCGAGAGACCAAACCGACAAGACGGAAGCCGAGCGGCGGGCCCTCCTTCTTCTCGCTGAAGACGAGGCGTCCAGAACTTCGATGGCAACCCGACTCATGGACTACCACTGGGTGATGGTCTCCCACCTCAAAGTGCTCGGGCTCGAATCGGAGGCGCGCGAGCTGCTTGAGAAAGCAGCCTTTCCCATTCCCGAGGCGGAGATCTCCGCACACCCCACCAACTGGGACCAGCTTGTGCCACTGCCGCTTGCCCTTTGGGACCAGCGCGGTTTGGCAGGAGAGGAAGAAGCCGTCATTGCGGAGGTTTCCAAGCTGCTGAAATCCAATCTCACTGACCTGACTGAGACAGAGAGCGTCATGCCGCTGCTGGCGGCGGTGGCCTTTGCTCTTGGGGAGAAAGACGAGTCCGGCTGGCGGACGAGTGTTCTTCCTTTGCTGCGTCCGCTTCTCTACGATCTCGCCGAAGGTCTTGCCGAACTCAGGCCCACCGAGCCCGGCGTGCACCGGACCCTGCTCGCGGGCATCCTGGCTCACCACGACTTCCGCAAGTCGCCGGAAGGGCGGGAGCTGCTCGAGAAGCTCCAGCAAAGGCTCTTCGATCGCGGTCACCGACTGCCGGTGAGAGCTCTTTTTCTGGATGAGGCACGGATGGACCTTTGGATTGATATGTCCGCAGAAGACAAGGCAGCCTTTGTGGCGAAACTCGAACCTCGCTGGGCTCGGATCCTCGACAGAAAAGGGACAAAAGCGGCGACGGACGAAGCCCTGCACTACGAATTCTTTATCAACGCAGCCCGGGGTTATGGCAAATCAGAAACACGGATCGCGCTGCACGAGAGTCGCCTCCGCCTTCTCGCCAAGGGCGATCCCCGCCGTGCCCGAAGCTCAAGGCTGCTAGTCGACGAGATTCTGAGCACCCCCTGGACGGCGGAGACCGAGAGCCAGGTGTTCGACTTGCTGGACGAGTGCTGGACCGACCGAACCGAGGCGCGGAGGCAGATTGACCAAGCCCACGCACTGGTCCCAGTCATTAACTGGATGAAGTGGACGGGGCTCTCAAGGCGCGAGCTTTTTTTCCTTCCGGTCGATGAGCGTGAGAAGAGAAGCGAGGCCGCTTGGAAGAAGACCCAGCTCCGAATCAAGAAGCGTCTTCTTGCGGAACTCAAGCGCCCTGAAGTCCGTGACAATGAGACTCTGGCCGGATGGCACCGCTTTGAGCTGCTTGAGCTTCGCCTTCTCGGGAGACGCGGTGATCCGGATGACCCACAGGAAAGCCAAGCGCTTTTCGAGGCGGCCTGGAAGCTGTTGGGCGGGCGGATCCCTGACGTCACGATGGTGGCTGAAACCCCGACCTCAGCAGGCCACTTGTGGTGGAGCAATCTCATGTTTCTGCTCGGGCACGCGCTTGAGAAGGGCACCGAGGAGCAGGTCGATCGCCTCGATCAGTATCTCTCCCAGCTCGCCGCTGCCCATCCCGACAAGGTGGAACCCGTTGAAATTCAGGAGCTCTTCCTCAGGGCACTTGGCGATCCAGAGCGGCTTGCGCGCTTCGCCGGGGAACGGACTTCTCTCGACGCCAACCCGAGGTGGCAGGTCGCAGAGGCCACCTCGCTCCTCGCCGGAGGCAGCGAGAACAGGGCGCTCGAAATACTGGAAACACTCGGCGCGAACGACCTGCTCGACGCGGCAGAACGGGGCCTCCTCGCCGACCTGCATGGAGCAGCCGGCGACGAGGCCAAGTACCGGAGGGAGAAAGCGCGGAGCCAACGGGAATCTCCCGACTGGAGGTTGCGCTACGATCTGCGTCAGGGTTCGCTGCCCATTCCGGATCTCGTCGAGGCGAGCCGGATTCTCTTGTCGATGGACGCAAAGGAACACCTATCTCTCGTGGCGGGGAGCTATCGGGAGTCGGGCGACGCCCGCTTTCTGGCTCCACTTGTCGAGGCCACTCAGGGCCGGACCGCCGACGAGGCCTACCAAATCCTCGATGATTTCCGGAGTCTGTTTTCAGGCATTCAATCGGAAGCGGCCGTCGACGAAATTCTCGGCTCCATTCAAGAGCACAGGGCCCGAGCAAAATCGGACGTCGACCGACGCGCGCTTGATCTGCTGGAGTGGGCCGTCCTCCTCAAGGCCTCACGCATTGCCGACACGCCCCGCCCCCACGTGGAGGGGGCGATCGCAGCTTTGCGCCGCGTTTTGACCGGGAAAAACTGGCACTCCGGGGAGCGCCTCCGCGTGGCTCAGTTTCTTCTCGCCAAGATGGCGCCGGGAGAACAAGGCGAGATTCACAGGGAACTCGACCGCCTGCTGCCGCAGCTTGCCCGGGAATGTGACATCCACTCGCGAGAGCGGCTGGAGATCATCAATCGGCAGGCGGACTTTCTCTGGAAATCCGGTGAGCAGGAGCGGTCGGTCAAGCTGCTGACCCAAGCCATCCACGACTGGACGGAAGGGGAGTTTGAAAAGGGAACCCTGCGTCATCCCGAATTTCGACCGAACCACAAAACCAAAGGGCACATCCACTTTCTCAGAGTACCAGGAGACCCAATCCTCCTGCCTCCGCCTGACGATCCCTTCGGAGCGCTGAGCCCTGATCCCTCCGATCCGTTTTCAGGGATGAACCTTTCTCCTGGTGATTCCTTTGCCGACGCCGACAGCGATCCATCGCCGACAGAGCCATTGACCTCACTCCTGTGGTACCTCATCGAGCTGGGGCGCTTTGACGAGGCGCTTGCCCTCCTCGACCGCGAGGCTCGATGGGCCGAATCCCCCGTCTGGGATCAGGCCCGACTGCAAGTGCTGGTGGAGGCCATTGCCCGGAAGGCAAAGACCTCCATCGGCGAGGGTCAGCAGCTCTATGAACTTCTCGAGCTGGAACTCCGTGACGGAAAAACGAGAGATTACCTCCTGCTCTCAAAGACTGCGTATCAGGCCGGACTAGATCTCGGTGATCGTCTCATTCTCCACGCATGGGGTCCATTCCTCGGAAAACCGGGACATCGTCACTGGATCAACGCGGCGGCTCTGGCGGAGTTGATCGGCGAGACGAGTTCGGCACGAGAAGCCTTCCGCTTCACTCTGGAGTCCCTGGATCGGATGCCGTCCTGGCAGCGAGGCGATGCCCGGTCGGAGCTACGCCGCCTACTCTCCCAGTCGCGTCTGGAATTTCGAAAGGGCACACCCGACTCTTTCAAGGACGAAGCGGACCGGCTCGAGTCGCGCTTTCTGCGGCATTGCCAGGATCAACTCGCCTTTCGTCTCGTTTCCGAATCCCAGCAAATTAGGCCGAGTCGACCAGCCTCGCCCTTCGATCGAAGGGCCAAGTTTTTCTGGGAGGAGGCGACACCGATCTGGCTCGCAGTCTGTGAGACGTTTCTGCAAGATCATCCCGGCGACGGCAAGGTCGTCCATCAGGTCGCGCACTACGTGATGGAGGGACTCGGAGATCGGAATCGAGGCCTCGCAATGCTCCTCGAGGCCGATCAGGACGGCATCCTTTCCGAAAGAGCGATCGACGAACTGCTCAAGGGGCTGGCGATCGCTGGACGAGGCGAGGAGCAAATCGCAGTCCTGGAGCGAGTGCTCGAACAAGACCCGATGAACGATGACCGGAGAGGGGAACTGGTCGACGTGCTTGTCAGGGGGGAGCGCGTTCGCGAAGCCCGTCAGATTCTCTTCGAGGGATCGGCTCTCGACCGGAAAGCCTTTTTGGATCGCGGCAGGACCACGTGGCCGCGGATCAAGTGGGCGGAAATTGTCCTCGATCTCGGCCAGCCCCAATGGGCACTCGAGCTGCTTGAGGAAGCCGAAGCCTTCTGGGTGTTCCAGTTCGGAGACGGGCCTGCCAAAAATCGAGGCAGCAGAAGCTGGCGAGACGAGATGCTCCTCCTGCGGGCGCGGACACTGGGAGCGCTCGGGGAAACGGAGGAGGCGGTCGCCGTTCTTGGGAAGGGGCAGTACCAGGAAGGCGACGAGCCCAGCATGGACGCCGCGCGCATCGCGCTCGAGTTCATCCTGTCGCTTTGCCCCGACCTCGACAGCTTTGTGTCGGCCCACGAGGAGGATGTAGCCGAGACCGGACTCGACAGCGTCCTGCTTCAACGCGCCCTCGGTGAAACCTACCTCAGTAAGAACCAACCTCAGGCTGCTCGCGAGCGCTTTGAAATTGCCCGGCAACTAGACCCGCGAAGTGGCGAAATCCGTTCGCTTCTGGTGGAGGCGGTCGGTGCCTCGGGCGACCGAGAGGGCGCCTTCGTGCTAGGGCTCGAGATGATCAGGGACTTTCCTCGGGATCTCGACCGCGCCGAAGAACTGGTCACGACTTTGGAGAGCTTCGGCTCGGACTGGGCCAGCGAGGCCGAGCGGGCCCGGACTCAGCTGATCGAGGCCAGCCCGCTGGAGAGCGAAGGGCATGCGCGGCTCGCGGTGCTTCGCAGGGATCAGGGAGATCTCGTTGGCTGCGAGCAACGCTGGCGACGGGTCGTCAAGCTACGCAACTACGAGGCGCTCGGCTTTCTGCGGCTCCTCGAGGTATTTATCGACCAAGGCAGGGCAACCGAGGTCAAAGCCATCGCAAGAAGGCTCCGCAACGGAAAAGACTGGTCGAGGCATGGCGGGCCGGACGGCCTCCTCGATCCCCTCGAAGACTTTGACCAGGAGGTGTATCTCGCCGTCGATCGATTGATCGAGTGGATGGAGAATGGAGCGGATCCTAAGAAACGCCCCAGCCTCGATGCCTT
>ENA-ORXT01000856-ORXT01000856.1-marine-metagenome-genome-assembly--contig:-NODE-856-length-44556-cov-186.377729_pt1 | contig 44556 bp, 28 predicted proteins | sample MGYA00237868_ERZ511482 | MGnify/ENA metagenome assembly ERZ511482
ACGTAATATAAATCGCTTTCTTTACCAGTATTGATGCCATTAGCATAGCGGTTAGTAAAAACTACACAACCAGAATCGGCAGTTGCAACAATGCCTTTTGGTAAATAAGCGGCATCACCACCAAAGTTTTTTTGCCAACGTAATTGGCCATTTTGGTCAATGCATTGAATTTCAATAAACTCGTTAGTACAAGTATTTTCACCATTGTCATCTAAATCTATAAAATCGCAATTGTTATATTTTCTACAAGTATAAATGTAATCTTCGGTAAAATTATCAATACTAAAATCAGCGGTTCTAACCATGCTAATACAATTACTGATTTTATCAATATAAAAAAGTTCAGCTTCGTAAGTTGTAGTGTTGTATTTAATAATGGCATTTCTGGTTTGCCCACCGTTATTGCAGTCACTATCAAAAGTAGTTGTTATATGAAGCATAATGTAGTTTTCCTTCAAATTTTGGACATATTTATAAGAAGGGAAAATTGAAACTGGTATGACAGGGTGAAATAAAAAGTCTTTGAAATCAACAAAATTTAAATCACGATCACTTATACTTAAACCGTGCATATAAGGTGCTAAGAAATCTAATTTTTTGTTTTGTAAATAGTTTCGACCTAAGAGGTATTTACTTTTTTTTACCAATTTACCATGTTTATTTAGTGCAACTGTGCTTCCGTTTACATTGGTTAATAAATTGCCAATGTTGTCAATAATAAAATGTGAAGAAACCCCACCAGCCTTAATGTAAAAATACAGTTCCGGATCGTACACTATTTTTCTTATCATATTCAAATCGAAATCTAACCAAATAGCTACCCTGGTTTTAATTTTGGGGGTTAATAAAGTGCCAAACAAAACAATGGCATCTTCTCTTTGCGGAAAAGCAAGCGCACCATCATCAATTAAAAAATTTTGAAAAATAAAAATAGAATCTTTTGTGGATGGAAATTCGATATGCTGAATAGTTTGCATGTCGTTATCATACAAAGTTAAAGAAGAAAATATTGAATTAACCAAAGGCAAAGCCAACAACAAAGTGTCGTACCTCAACTCAAAAGATTTATTAAAATGACTGTCAAAATAGTTAAGGCTTAAAATTTGATCATTCAGTAAATCAGCAAAATGTACCGTTTCTTGCCGAGGGCTTGTTATTAAAGGAGTAAAATTTTGAGCCATACTGTTTATAGTTAAACAGGCAAGCACAATACATATAGCGATGTAACAATTGCTAACTTTCATAGCTTTATAAATTTACCACTTTTTATTTTTTTAGATGAATTACTTATAGCATAAGTATAGTTTCCATTGGCTAAATATTGTATGTTAATAGCAGTATTATTAAGTTTTTGCGCTAAAACCAACTGACCCTTTAAGTTAAATATGTTAAGTGTAAGCTGCTCTTTTAACAAATCATCAAGTATATTAAGGTATAGCCATTTGTATGCAGGGTTGGGATATATTTGTATGTTATAATTGTTTGCTTCTTGTTCGGGTATATGTGTTGAAAGTGGTTCAACTACATTACCATTTTTATCAAATTTTAAGTAATAACTATCTGCTTCATATTGTTTATTTACACCTTGTTCATAACGCTTAACATAAACTATACAACCTTTATCGGCAGTGGCAATTACGCCATTTAGCCTGTATAAAGCATCACCACCTAAATATTTTGACCAGCGTAAATTGCCCGCTTCATCTAAGCAAAATAAATTTATGTATTCAACTTTGCAATTACGGGTAACGTTTTCAGGTGGTATAAAACCGCAAGTTTCAGCTTTATTGGCAAAATATATATGATCATCTTGGTATACATCAATGTCAAATTGCCCTAACTCACCGGTCAAACAGTTGGGAGTCGGGTCTTCATAGAAAATTTCTGAAGAAAAATCACTAATATTGTATTTTAAAATAGCGGACTTGCTACCCGTAAATGCGCAGCCGTTACGAAATAATGTATTTACATAAAATGCAGATTTACTATTATTAAGGGCTAATTCATAACTTTCTAATCCTATATCGCCTCGATCATAATTTTGATTTTCTGCAATTGAATAACCGTTACCTGAATTCGGCGAGTAAATAAATACTCTTTGATATTGGGGTTCTGGATGAATGTAGTTTTCATTGGCATCTATAATAAAAGGAAATTGTATGTAGCCATTGTTATAGGTTTTAACCAAATTGCCAAACCGATCTAACTCTAAAGTGCCGTTACTTGAAGCACACAATATATTTCCGTTTGAGTTGATATTAAAAAAATAAGAATTATTAAAAAAAACAGAAGTACTAAAATCTAAATTATAATCATAAACAATAGTGTTGTTAATTTCCAAATCGAAATTGAGCCAAACGGCAGCTTTGGTTTTATGATTTGCGGTAAAAACGGAACCCCACATAACAATTTCATCGCCAAATACCTTTAATTGTTCAAAGCCAAATATGGAATCTTGGGTAGAATAAAAAGATATTTGATCTTCTAAGATACCATTTCTGCTTACAATTGATAATTTTGTAAAAACGCTATCCATCACCTGTAGCTGATCTTTAAAAATTTCAAAAGATGGCTTTTCACTATAAAAAGAAAAATAATCTGCATTTTGATAACTTAATATCGCCACTTTTTTATTGGGCAATGATACGGCATCAAAAATGGTTTCATTTTTATCTGTTGATAGTAAAGGAATAAAGTTTTGGGCAAAAAGGCAGCAACAAGTTATTGTTAATAAAAAAGAAAAAAGTAGTTTAGGCATATTTATTAAATATGTTGAAATGTTATTTTAAAGGTAGTAAAAAAACATTAAACGGATAAAATTTAACACATTGAAATAAATTTAAACAAGAATACGATGAAACAATTGATGAACCACCTTATCGGTTTATTTATTTGTAAGATGAGATATTAACTTTCGTAAAACAATAATCTTTCCTTCCGCACTTATTCCCCAAAAACTAATTACTTTTGTACATTTAAAATTTAATACAAAGAAATGCAATACATAAAGCATATTGCCAAATACGAACAACAGCAAGCAGAATTAAAAGGTTGGGTAGCCAACAAAAGAGAAAGCAAAGGTTTGGTTTTTTTAACTTTGAGAGATGGTAGCGGCTTTTTACAATGTGTAATAAGTGAAGAAGTAGTTGGAACAGAACATTTTGAAGCAGCTCGCAAGTTAACATTAGAAAGTTCATTAGCCTTAAACGGAACGGTTGTAAAAGATGAAAAACAAGAAGGCGGTTACGAATTGCAAGTAAACAGCCTATCGGTTTATCAATACAGCGAAGAATACCCCATTGCCAAAAAAGCACACGGCGTTGAATTTTTAATGGATAATCGCCATTTGTGGTTACGTAGCAAAAGGCAGTGGGCTATTATGCGTATTCGTAACTCCGTTATTTTTTCGGTACACAAATTTTTTCAAGAGCGTGATTTTGTAAACTTTGATTCTCCAATTTTTACATGTAATGCAGCTGAGGGTAGCACCACTTTGTTTGAAACCGAATATTACGGTCAACCTGCTTATTTGGCACAAACCGGACAATTGTACGGAGAGGCAGGGGCAATGGCGCAAGGCAAAATTTACACTTTTGGCCCTACTTTTAGAGCCGAGAAGTCTAAAACCCGCCGACACCTTTCCGAATTTTGGATGATAGAACCCGAAATGGCCTTTTACGATTTGGATATGAATATGGATTTGATAGAAGATTTTATTCGTACCATAATAAAAGATACCATAAAAAGCTGTGCTAACGAATTAGAAGTTTTGGGCAGAGATATTACCGTATTTGAAAAAATAGGACAACCTTTTCCGCGAATTACTTATGCTGATGCGGTAAAAATAATCAGAGGAGAACAAGAGGTAGCTGGTAAAAATGCAATTACAATGCAAGAAGAAGATTACCAAAATCTATTAGATAAAATAAAAACTTGCGAAGCAGAAATTGTAGAGCGGCAAGCAGTTGTTGACGATCAAAACGCAAAAAAAGGCGTTAAGAATTTTAATCGTTCAAAAGTAGATCAACTAAAGCAAGATATTAAAGACTTAACCGAACAGTCAGAAAATATTCCGCAATGGATTGAAGCGGCTAAAAACTTTAAACATGGCGAAGATTTTGGTGGATCGGATGAAACGGTGTTAACCCGCTTGTTTGCTACGCCAGTAATGGTTTATAATTGGCCCGCAGCTTTTAAGGCTTTTTATATGAAAAGGGTAGAAGGGGACGATACCTTGGTAAAAGGTGTTGATTGCTTGGCACCAGAAGGCTATGGTGAAATTGTGGGTGGTGCGGAACGAGAAACCAATTTGGCTTATTTATTGGAACGTATTGAACACGAGGGCCTAAATGAAGAAGATTTTAAATGGTATAATGAACTGCGTAAATATGGTTCTGTGCCACACAGCGGCTTTGGTTTAGGCTTAGAACGTTTAATAAGTTGGATCTGTAAATTGAAACACATTAGAGAAAGTATTCCTTTTCCAAGATTGTACGGAAGATTGAATCCGTAGTAGTAATAATAGTAGTAGTTAATGAATGTTAAAATAAGAAATTTACTGCCAACCAAACCAAGCCTATTGCAGTCTTTTTTAATTAGAGTTATTATTTTTTAAAGTACAATTTTACTTTTCATAAAAAGAAACGTCTAACTTAAACTATTTTAACTTCTAAAATCATATTAAGAACATCTAAAAATTAGCCCTTTTAATAAACATATTGTATGTTTGTATAAGAAATTGTACACTAAAAATGATTTTTCGCAAAAAATTGTAACATAAACTGTACAATACGTTTATTTAATATAAAATATAAAAACAAAGAAGATAATTTAAACAATAATATATGTTAAGCCTTACAAAAAAAATTAGCTTGTTAATGGTGTCGGTAATAATGATTAGTGCCGTAACTAATGCGCAAGAAAAGAAATGGGATGAGTATCCTTATCCAGAAGTCAAAGAAGATGACTACAAAAAGTACATTAAAGAAAAGCGGGAAGATCAGCAAGATAAATTTCTTGATAATAAGTACACCCACCCTGCAAAGCCAAAGCACAAAACCGAAATCGGTATTGATTTAGGCTCTATGCACATTAATGGTGATGTTCATCCGCATACAAAAGTAATCGGCCTTTTACCGGGTTATGCTTTAGGTTTGCATGTTCGTCGTTCATTAGGTTATCTTTTTTCTATAAGATTAAGTGGAATGGGTGGTACAGCTTATGGTCAAAATTGGGAACCATCTTTTGGTTTCGATACTGAAGATACTAGAAACCCTGCTTTAACTGGTAACCAAGGTTTAGATGAGCAACCAAGTATTTATGACGAATTCAACGATCAACCTACTCCAAATTATTCAAATCGTGTTCCAAATGAAGATGGTACTTATGGATCAGGTTTTGTTTATCATAATTACCGTACTCGTATTAGAGAAATTACCGCATCTGGTGTTATCAACTTAAACAATGTTCAGTTTCATAGAAAAAGAAACTTAGTAGGTGTTAATATGTATTTTGGTTTTGGTGGTATGATTTATAATACTAAAATGAACCAGTTAGATGCTGATAATAATGAATATGACGGTGCCGAAGGAAAACGTGGCTACAACGATATTCTTACCGAAATTGATCAAGGTTTATGGGAAAACCGTAAAGAAATTTTAGGAGAGTTAAATGATATAATGGATAACACTTACGAATCGCAAGCAGAACGTTCTGTTGATGACATTTTCGGTGTAATAGGTGATAAGTGGAATTTTCAACCAACAGTACATGGTGGTATGGGGCTTACTTTCAAATTATCTAAAATGGTTAATTTAGGTATTGATACTAAAATAACAATGACTAGAGATGATTTGTTAGATGGCCAACGCTATCAAGAATGGGGTGCTTTATCTCGTGATTTTGATACCTACCAATTTACAAGTGCCAACTTAAATATTAATTTAGGTGGCGACAATTCTGTTGAGCCACTTTATTGGATGAGTCCATTAGATTATGCTTACTCAGAATTACGTAACATTAGCAATATTGAAATACCACCACCTTACGAATTGAAAGATGCAGATGGTGACGGTGTGCCAGATGAGTTTGATGATGAGCCAAACACTTTAGAAGGATGCCCAGTTAATACACGTGGTGTAGCTTTAGATAGTGATGGCGATGGTGTTGTTGATTGTGAAGACAAGCAACCATTTACCGCTTACGATTTAGTTGGTGATGTAGATGGTGACGGTGTTGCTGAGCGTGAAATTGTAATGCCTGAGTGTAACTGCCCAGAGCCTATTGCCCCGCCAGCACCTTGCGATTGGTTTTTACCTATGATTCATTACGATTTAGACAAAGCTGATATTAAGCCAGAGTTTTATCCTCACTTACATCACGTAGCTACGGCTATGAAAGCTTGTCCTGATATGAATATAGCTGTTGTAGGCCATACTGATACAAGAGCTGATGATGAGTATAACAATAAACTTTCTTGTGAAAGAGCGCAAGCAGCTATTGATTATATGGTAAGCAACTATGGTATTGACAGATATCGTTTTACCAAAAGCTATCAAGGAGAAACTTCAAACTTAGTAAAGGCTGCTAAAAAAGATGGCGAGCATTACTTAAACAGAAGAGTTGAATTTTTAACTGGTACTGCAGCTGCAAGTTATTATGATTTGGGCGATTGTCCAGGTGATGCTGTTAAAACTAACCCAGCGGGTATCTCATCTGATTCCTATTACGGAACAGGTGGCAACTCAATTTTTATTGATAAATAATTATTAAGATAAATATTTTAGAAAAGCGAATCAAAAATTTTGGTTCGCTTTTTTTATGTCATTTTATCAAAAGTTTTCCTATTAAACTATAATTTTAATTTCTTAGTAGTTGCCAAATTAACCGACAGTATTAGCTTGATTAACTATTTAAGGTTTACAGAAAATTCAAATCGAATTCAATACTCATAAAGTTTTTAACTAAAACGTAATATTCTAATTTGAGCAACGTTTAACTAATATCTTTTCAAAAAAAAATAAAAAAAACTAACTATTGATTGCTAAGGAAGGATGAGAAAATAATTTTACCAACTCTGATAAAACCATTTTTTGATAGACGAGCTAAAAAACGTAGGTTTAGTTAGTCTAAACCGAGGCTTTTTTAAAAAGTATATCAGAAAATGACAAAGTCAGTTGGTAAATTTATTTTTTTCTCATATCTAAACGAGTAAAGCCATTAATAGTCAGATTTTGCAAATAGTTTCCGTTAATTTCGCAATATGATAAATTTGATTGCCAAGCGTGGCCCTGTTCTACTAATGTTGTTACTGTTTAAGGTAGCGGCTATTGCGCAGCTAAACGTTACAGATATCGACTCCATTAAAACTTATAATAATGCCGAAGCCTATTTTGAGCAAGGCAATTATAATCAGGCAATGCTTTATTTTGATGATTTTATAAAGCAGCAAAACAAAAAAAAATCTGCCAATCACTATGCCAATAATATCGAAAATGCTTATTTCTATACTGCTGTTGCATCAAAAAAACTAAATAATAGTGATGCCCGCCAAAAATTATTAGCCTACGTTGAGCGATATCCAGATGGTGGCAATGCCAGCTACGCTTATTTTCATTTAGGCGAAATGGAATATCTTAGTAGAAGGTATAGAGAAGCTATTAGTGCTTTTGAAAAGGTTAATCCATCGCTACTTTCATATAACGATTTGGTAGATTATCGTTTTGAAATAGCTTACTCTTATTTTGCCAATAAAGAGTTTGATAAAGCACTACGCTTGTTTAAAGAGTTTAAAGATGTGAAGGATAAGTATTATCATCAATCCAATTATTATTATGCCTATATCACCTATATTAATAAAGATTACGATACGGCATTACAAAGCTTTCAACGGGTTGATGCCAGCGGTGCCTACAAAAATGTTGCGCCTTATTACATTACCTACATTTATTATCAGCAGGGTAAGTTTGATGAGTTGTTAAAATATGCCGAACCAAAAGCGGCCAACACCAGAATAAAGTACAACCGAGAAATAAACCAGTTGGTAGGGCAAACTTATTTTAATCAAAGCAACTATGCTAAAGCCTTACCATTTTTAGAGCGTTATGTAAACAAAGCAAAAAAAGTAAGAAAAGAAGATATTTATCAGTTAGCATTTGCCCAATACCAAACCGAACAATACGGTGCAGCCATCCGCAATTTTGAAGAGCTAACTATATTAGATGAAGAAATTGCCCAAGTAGCTTTATATTCTTTGGCCGATTGTTATTTAAAAACCAATCAAAAAGAAAAAGCAAGAAATGCTTTTGCCGCAGCCAGTCAAATGAAATACGACCTTGATATTCAGGAGATTGCATTTTTAAATTATGGTAAGCTATCCTATGAAATTGGTTATCATAACGATGCTATTAAAACCTTTAATGCCTTTATTGAAACCTACCCAAAAAGCTCAATGTTTGGTGAGGCACAAGCTTTGTTAAGCCAAGTTTTTGAAAGCACTAAAAACTATAAACAGGCCTTATCTATTTTAGATGAAATACCCAACCTTAATAACGATCTTAAAAAAACCTACCAAAAAATGGCTTTTTTAAGAGGCCTTGAATTGCATAAAGCCGAAGCGTACGATAAGGCATTTCAATACTTTGATTTGGCTAACAAATACCCAATTGACAAAAGCATAATAAGCCTCGGCGATTTTTGGAAAGCAGATATTTTATATCGTAATAATAAGTTTGATCAATCAAGAAATTTTTATGAAGCCTATTTAAGCAACCCTTCTGTAAATAATAAACTGTCGGCAAAGGCATCGCCAGCATTAGCCAATTACGCTATTGGTTATACTTATTTTAAGCAAGAAGATTACGGTAATGCTAAAACCGCTTTTGAAAAAGCAGCACAAAGTTTTAAAGGCAACGATTTATATAAAGATGTTTATGGAGATGCGTTGTTACGTGCTGGCGATTGCGCTTTCGTAAAGAAAAAATATAAGGCGGCTGGTAATTTTTACAATCAAGTATTTAATGAACGATTACCTGGTGCTGATTATGCGCTATTTCAAAACGCAATTATTACGGGTTTAAGTGGCGACGATATGGGTAAGGTTGGCGAAATGCAAACACTGATTAGTGGGTTTCCTCGTTCAGTTTATGTTGATGATGCTGCTTTTGAAATTGGTGAAGCTTACTTAAATGACGGTAATTACGAAAGAGCAACCGCCACTTTTGAAGAAATTACCACTCGTTACAAAAAAAGTGTTTTTGCTAAGAAAGCTTTAATTAAATTGGGTTTAATAAGTTATAATCAAGACAAAAATGCCCGTGCTATGGATTACTACAAGCAAGTAGTTAAAAAATATCCGAACACTATTGAAGCGAAAGAAGCTTTAGCAGCCTTGCAAGATTTATATATTGTAATGGGCGATCCTGGTGGCTACATCCGTTATGTAAAACAAGGTAAGTATGCTAACATTACCGATGCAGAAGAAGATTCTATCACCTACTTGGCTGCCGAATCAAAATATGCGGAAGGTAACTGCGGTCTTTCCATAGGTAAATTTACCGATTATTTATTGAAGTTTAGAAACGGTAACTTTGTATTGCCAGCTCGTTTTTATAGAGCAGAATGTAATAACCAAGAAGGTAATTATGAAGATGCATTAGACGATTATGACTATGTAATAAAACAACCCGTAAATATTTATACAGAACAAGCATTAATGCGAGGCACAAAAATTGCCTACAGCGTAACGCAAGATTATGATAAAGCATATTTATACTACACCAAATTATATGACAATGGTACAACTATAGAAAACCTATCTGATGGCTTGCGAGGCATTGTAAAAACTGCTTATTATGCGGGCAAACCTGCAGAGTTTGAACGCTATGCAAAAAAGTTATTAAATGAAGATTTTGTTACAAATGAAGATAAGGCAAACATATTTTTCTTTAGAGGTAAGATAGCTTACGATAATAAAGATTACACAAAAACTAATTACGAGTTTGATAATTTATTTAGTGTTTCAAATGGTGAGAAAGCGGCCAATGCAAAATATCTAATTGCTAAAATGTATTACAACAATAAAGAGTATGCGCAATCAAAAGCTACCTGTTTTGAGTTGGCTAATAATTATGGCAATTACGATTATTGGGTAGTGAGTTCTTTTTTGTTATTAGCAGATCTTTACATACAAACCGACGAGTTATTTCAGGCGAAGGCTACCTTAAACAGCATTGTTAATAATTATGAAGATGGCGATTTACTGGTTGAAGCGAAGCAAAAATTAAAGCAAGTAGAAAAGCTGGAAAGCCAACGTTCTAAAATTATTACTGAAACCGATAGCGACGGTTATTTAGAATTAGACACTATAAATAACCAATAGCCTTATTCACTTAAAAATTTCAAATGAAGAAAATGCAATCAAAATCAATAATAATAATAATTTTTTTAGCTGTATTAACAGCATTTAATGCTAAAGCACAACAACCTAGCGAAGCACCAGCAGATACTAGCGATTTGCTAAAGCCAGAACAAATTGATGTTATAAAAGCTTATGAACCAGTATTGGCCAAAGCAAGGCGCATAAATGTAAGCCCTAAATTGCCAGAAAAAGCGGCACAACCTGAAGTTGGTTCACAAACCTATTATAGCCCACCAAAATCAATAGATGCTACTTTTGAGCCACCAGAATTAAAAGCGTTAAGTGCCAAAAAGCAGTCGCTAAGTCCGGTTAATAATTTTTGGTTAAAAGCAGGCTACGGTTTAAGAGCTAACCCATTGGTTGATATATCGGGCAGTACAGGCCTTTCAAACAACATTAATGCAGGTGCGCAAATTAAATACGATGCTGCCAAAGGCAGTTTAGAAAATCAAGAACATCAACATATAATGGGCCGTGCATTTGCCCGCTTTGTTGCTAAAAAATTTAATGTAGAAACGGCTTTGAAATACGCAAATCAAACTCATCATTATTATGGCTATAACCATTTAGATGTAAATTTTTTTAAAGATGAAGTACGTCAAAATTTCTCTGACTTTAACATAACGGCTAAATTGGCGAATAATCGTAATTTAAGAGGCAATTTTGATTTTTTGTTAGGTGGCGATGTTAGTTTTTTAAGCGATAAAAACAGCAACAATAATACAGTTATCAATTTAGAAGGCTTGGGTAAAAAGTATTTTTCTAAAAAATATTACGTAAAAGCGGGGGCACAGCTAACGTTAAGTACCAATAGCATTAGCAATGAAAATACGACTGGTTTTTTGTTGAACATTAACCCTGCTGTTTTTGTTGCACCTGCAGGTTTAGAAGTTGGTGCTAACATTGGCTTGTTAAATAACAAGGCTTACATCTATCCTAAAATAAAAATAGAAAAATATATTGTTAAAGATAAAATAGCATTTTATGGTGGATGGGAAAAATGGCCAATCGTAAATACTTATCGCAATTTTTTGTATTGGAATCCTTTTTTAATGGATGATGTGAAAATTGAAAACAGTATAAAAGAAGACCGTTACATTGGTTTTAGAGGCGCACTTAACGAGCAAGTTACCTTCAATTTAAAAGTAAAACAGCAATTGGTTAATAACTATGCAGTATTTAGTAGTGCCGATTCTACCTTCAACCGTTTTCAAATTGAGTACGATAGTTTGGCAAAGTCTATTGGTATTCACCCGCAGGTAGAAATACAAGTAGCTAAGGAAATTAGTATTAAGGTATCTGCAGAAATTTTGGCCTATAATTTTAGTAATGTAAAAGCATATCATATTCCGAATTACGCCTTACAAGCTGGCATTATTTTAAAGACCGTTAAAAATTTAACTGTTCAAGGAAGTATAAATTGGGCCGATGGAAGATTGGTTAGATTTGAAAACCCGATAGTAGAAAATGCCTACACACCAATACGAGATAAGGTAATAATTGATTTGAATGCATCAGCAAACTATAAAATAAGCAAAAATTTTGATTTATTTGCAGAAGCAAAAAATATACTGAACCAAAAATACCAGTTGTGGAATAGATATGAAGCGTATGGTTTGCAACTGAGAGGTGGCGTTATTGTTAAATTTTAATATGCAAATTGAAAACTATATAAAGGAGTTATTGTACGATTACAGCAAAGTAATTATACCTGGTCTTGGGGCTTTTTTAACGGCTGACAAGTCGGCTTACATAGTTGAAAATGAGGGCAAAATTCATCCACCAACTAAAAACATTATTTTTAACGATAACATTAAGTTAGATGATGGTGTTTTGATAACTAAAATTAGAGAGGAAGAAGGCCTTAGTAAAGAAAAATCAATTGAAAGCATACAAGCTTATATTGAGCAACTTTTAACTAAACTAAATGCCGATAGAACTTATACTATTGACGATTTAGGAACTTTTGTAAAAGAGGAGGGCGAGTACAAACTTCATTTTAAGCAAACTGATGAAGTCAACTACTTGTCCGATATTTTTAATTTACCAGTAATTGATCTTCCTAAAAAAATTACCACGCAACAACAGATTATAGAAGAAAAAACAAAAGAAATTGACGGCGAAGAAGAAAATGAAGCTTTTGAAAACCCGCATGAAAGTGATAATAACGAAATTTTAGCTGAACTAACACAAGCACAAGAACCAAATTTTCCGAAAGATGAAGTATTTGAAAACCCGCACGAAAGTGATAATAACGAAATTTTAGCCGAACTTACACAAGCACAAGAACCACATTTTCCGGAAGATGAAGCCTTGATTGATGATACTTTTGAAATTGAAGAACAAGAAGAAGTTGACTTAGTTGAAGCAGCAGAAATAGAAAACCCTTATCAAGACAATGAAGAGGTAAATGAGTACATTGCTACAAGCCGAGCTATAGAAGAAGAATCATTAAGATCGAAAGGTAGAATATGGTGGTTTTTAATTCCATTATTGTTGTTAGGTGGTTTAGCTTTTGGTTTGTATAATTTGTTTTTAAAAGATGGTGGAACAACTATTGATGATAAACCTGCTTTACAACAACAACAAAAACCAGTTGAAGTTGAGAAACAAAAACCCTTAGAAAAATCAACTACAAAAATTAAAGAAACAGGAGAAACAATAAGTAGTAATTCAACAGCAGCTTTGTTACAAGGCAACAAAAAAAGAACAGATAAAATAAATAAGGCTAAGCCAGTTGATGTTGCTAAACCTTCATCGGTAAAAAAGCTTAATGAAGATGAATTTTACAATGGTTATTATATAATTATTTCTTCATTTGTAAAAGAAAAAGATGCACAAAAATATAGCCAAGATTTACGTAAAATGGGCTATAATGCAGTAGTTTTACCTAATTCAAACAAATACAACAGGGTTTCTATTTACGCAGGTAAAACAAAAGCTGATGCTGAAAAAGTGTTACCTAAATACAAAGAGCAGTTAAATAAAGATGCCTGGGCATTAAAATTTAAAAATGAATAAGCACCATAATTAAAATGGAGCAAGGCATTGCTAATATTAGCATAATACCGGTTAGAAAAGAAGCTAGCCACCGAGCCGAAATGGTTACACAATTATTGTATGGCGAAACCTATACGATAGAAAGCAAAACCAAAAATTGGTTGGAAATTAAAATTGATCACGATGGTTATATCGGTTGGATGGATGCTTTACAACATTGCCCTAACTCAGCTAATTTTACGATAGCTGAAAATTCATCATTAACTTTTGATGTGTGGCATCCGTTGCAATTAAAAAATGAACACATACCTATTGTAATGGCAAGCAAACTATACAAATTTGATGGTATTAACTGTAAAACATTTAACAGTAAAAAAGCAACGTATAATGGCTTGGCAGTTGATTTGAAAAAATTTGATTTCAGCAATGAAAAATTAATAAAAACGGCCTACAAATATTTAAATACGCCTTATTTATGGGGAGGCAGATCTCCAATGGGTATTGACTGTAGCGGTTTTGTACAAAACGTGTTTCAATATTTTAATGTTTGGTTACCCCGCGATGCTTCGCAACAAGCAAATATTGGCACAGCAGTTGGTTTTGTTGAGCAAGCCAAACCCGGTGATCTCGCTTTTTTTGACAGAGCCGAAGATGGACACATTATCCACGTAGGTATTATTTTAGAAGATAAAAAAATTATTCACGCTAGTGGGAAAGTGAAAATTGATAGTATAGATCATCACGGTATATTTAGCAAAGCACAAAATAAATATACGCATACCCTAAGAATTATAAAAAGAGTGGTTTGATTTTACAGATCATAGATATCGGACTGTTAGATTTTTTAGATTACCTTTAATATAGGATGGAAACAGATGTAATAAATATTAACTCAAACATTTTTGGTGGTACACCAATATTTAATGAAACAAGAGTGCCTATAGAAACGTTATTAACTTAAACTTAATTTTTGTTGTATTATCTACTCAAACAAGGCCTTAATATCATCGGTAGTTAATTTTTTCATAAAACCACTTTCGCTGCTGATAATGTCTTTAGATATGCTTTTCTTTTTCTCTTGCAGCAATAGTATTTTTTCTTCAATAGTGTTTTTACAAATCATACGGTAAGCAAACACGTTTTTACTTTGCCCAATACGGTGGGTACGATCTATGGCTTGGTTTTCTACCGCAGGGTTCCACCAAGGATCTACTATATAAACATAATCGGCCGCAGTAAGATTAATGCCTGTGCCACCGGCTTTGAGGCTTATTAAAAACACCCTACATTTTTCATCTGTTTGAAAATGATCAACCGCAGCTTTTCTATTTTCTTGACTGGTTTGCCCATCCAAATATTCGTAACTCACCTTAGTTTCATCTAATTCAGTTCTAATTAAATTCAACATTTTCACAAACTGCGAAAACACCAAAATTTTGTGGTTGCTGGTTTTTTCGCTAATATGCTCCATTAGCAGTTTTAACTTTACCGAGGCGTTGCCATAATTTTCTTCGGTATTTAAAATGGCAGGGCTGTTGCAAATTAATCGTAATTGGGTAAGCGCTGCCAATACTTGTAGTTTCGATTTTTCAATACCGTTTTCATCAATATTGTTTAAAATTTGATCTCTAAAACTATTTCTAAAAGCATCGTATACGCTGCGTTGTTGTGTATCCATTTCGCAGTATATGATGTCTTCTGTTTTAGCTGGTAAGTCAACAGCAACAGCTTCTTTGGTTCTTCTTAATAAAAACGGGTAGATTAATTTTTTTAAAAGACGGCTTTTTTCTTCGTCGCCATTTTTATCAATTGGGGTAGCAAATTCGTTTTTAAAAAAGTTAAGGCTGCCTAAAAAACCAGGGTTTACAAAGTTAAATTGGGCAAACAAATCAACCGTATTGTTTTCAATAGGTGTACCGGTTAAGGCAATGCGGTTTTTGGCATTTAGTAAGCGGGCTGCTTTGTAACGCTTGCTGCTTGGGTTTTTAATAGCTTGCGATTCATCTAAAATAGCATAATCAAACTCCACTTCTTTTAACCATTCAATATCGTTTACCATAAGGCCATAGCTGGTTAAATAAATATTGGCTTCGGGTAATTGTTCTACACCATACGCACGGTTGCTACCTCTATGAATGTGGAAAGTTAAGTGTGGGCAAAATTTTTGTATTTCGTTTTCCCAGTTGAAAATTAAGGTAGTCGGTAAAACTGCCAAAGCTTTAAAATTATCTTTTTCATTTTTTTTGGCCGTTAACAAAGTTAGCATTTGTAGTGTTTTACCCAAACCCATATCATCTGCTAAAATACCGCCCCATCTAAACTCGTCAATAAATTGCAACCATTGGTAGCCTTTTTTTTGATAAGGCCTTAATGTTGCCTTAATTTGTTTTGGTACCTTTACAGCTTTTATTTCTTTAAAGTTTAAAAGCTTTTGTTTTTTCTCGTGTATTTCTTTTTGTATTTCAAGCTCATCAATATCATCAAATAGTTGGTCTAAAATGCCAAAGTGTAATTTTGAAAGTTGCAGTTTCCCATTCTTATCCACTTCACCCATTTTAAACATGGTGGAGTATTTTTCTATCCAACTTTCGGGTAAAATGCCAATGGTACCATCGCTAAGTTGTACGTAATTTTGTTGGTTAATTAAGGCCTTACGCACATCTTTTAACTTTACGGATATATCACCAAAAAGCACTTTCATATTTACTTCAAACCAATCAATGCCGCTACTTACTCCAAAACTAATGGTTGGCTTGTTGGGGTTGTACTTAAATTTTTTAAGTTCTTTTTGGCCAAATATTTCAATATTTAAATCTTTAAGTTTTTCAAAAGCATCAAAAAACCAACCACCTTTTAATAGTTCAGTTAAGGTAAGGTAAAAGAAACCGTGATTAATTTGGCTTTCAAATTTTGGATGTAACTCGAGTAAATTGTTTTTAAATTGAAGTTCTACTAATTCGTCTCGCTCTAAATTTTGCAAACTACCTGTTTCATCTTCTAGTAGAATTGCTTCATTACTAAACAAAGGCACTTTATTGTTTTGATAAGCCACAAAAGGCTGTAGTAATAAAAAATTATTTAGCTCTTTTAAAAATACTTGTGGCTTAGCAATGGTGTCAATTTCACTTTTATCAAACTCAAAATTAAAATTTACTGTAAAAAACTTACTGGCTAGGGTTAGTACGTTTTGGTAATAGGTAATGAAATCTTTTTTTATCAAATGAAAATCATCATTACCATTATAAGTGTTAAATATTGAAATAGCGGCGCTGTTTTTGTGCATATAGGCCACACCATCTTTAATAACAAAAAAGGGAGCTATTGAAGTATCAAGCTCTTCAAAACTAAAAGTGCTATCGTTAACCAAAGGTTGGGCGGTAATTTGGTAAAAACCTTCTTTTTCTTTTACTTCAATTAATAAATCAACTTTATGCCGACTTAGTGTAAGGTTTTTGTAATTTTTGAAAGTACTTGGATAATCATCATTTACAAAGTAGCCCGATATTTGGGTTGACAAGTTTTCAAATAATTGCGCCACAATAGGAAAAGTGTGGTTAATATATCTTAACCAATTTTCATTATTCTCTTCTATATCTCTAAACACATATACAAAACCAAACTCTTTGGTATAATGATCTAATTTGTCAATTAGCTCTTGTGTGGCAATGGTTTCGGTATTATCAATACCTGGTATTAGGTGGTCAAGTTTATAATCAAAATTGCTTTTAAAGCGAGTACCATCTTTTGTAGTCTTTCCAATAAAAGGTTTAATACTTATGGCGTAATTGTTAAGCGTATGCCATTCATAGCCAACTTTTAAATTGTCAGTTTTACTTTCAAGGCTTTCAATGTTAGTAATTGCTTCTAATTGGTTTTGGCTACTTACTTCATTTAGGCCTTTACTTATACTGCTTACATTGCTTTTATTTAAAAGATTTTTAACGGTAGTTACTAATACAATTTTATCTCCCTTCCAGTCAAAAGAAAAAACCGATTCGGGGTAGTTTTCGTAGGTAAAACCGTAAGGCTTTAGTAGTTCATTATATATCTTTTCTTTGTCAACTACTTCTAAAAGCCCTCTTTTACCGTATTTATTATATATGAGGTTTAAAAGCGCAACCTTATGAATGCAGGGTTTACTTTTGGAGGTGCTACAATTGCACTTAGTTCCAATTTTTTTTTGCCAAATGTAAAAGTGTAACTCATACCTAACCGCATTATCAATAAAGGTAGCCCTACAGTTTTTATTACTAGCTTCAATAATTTTCACCAACTTTTTATCTACGGCCTGCTCAACTAAACCGCCATAAAGCAGGTTTAGTTTTGTAAGGTATTCTTCTTCAATAAATTGAAATTTGAAATAACCAGTATAAGAATCGTAAATATTAAATAACTGAAAAGTATTTTTGCTGTTTTTAGTATTTTTACTTTTTGAATTAATTAATAACAATAAGGCCGCCGAAATATGTTTGCAAATACCAATGCCATTATAGGGGCAAGTACATAGGTTAATAATACCATTATTGCCTTTGGTTAATAAAACATCGTATATTTTATTACTACTTTGACTTTCTACTTGTAGTTTTATTGTTTCTCCATCGGGGTTAGTGCTTTTTAACTGCACATGGTTATTGCGCACTAATTGCTCTGCTTTAGTTTGTATAGCCCGGTTACCTTGGGTTAATAAAAGATTATAAAAATCTTGCTTGGAAAATTTTATGTTAACTGACAAAACTGTACAAAGGTAGCTTGATAGATTTTAATAAGCCATTAAAGAACTTTAAATACAGTAAGATTTACAAAGAATTAAAACTAAAGCCGATATAAAAAGGTTTTATACCACCTTTTACGGTACTTTTATCAATTTGAAACAAAGGTGCTGCAGAATAGAAACCTATTATATTAAAATTACTATAACCAATACGCAAAGTATAGCCATACCTAATATTGTTTAGGTTGGGTATATTTTGGTTTTTATAATTAGTAAGTGGCACGTTACCCTTAACATCGCCAACCCATTTGGTATGGCCATTAATTAAATAACCACCTTTAAAACCAGCTGCTACTTTAAACCGGCGGCCAAATTTGTTAGGGTTGGTTCTAAAACGAATTTCTAATGGAATATCAAAAAAATTGGTGGATAAGTTGTTGCGGGTGTAGTTAATAGAATCAAGTCCTTGAAAAAAGGTAATGCCCTCATCATTTTGCACAAAGCTAACATTATGCGAGTACACATTTGTGCCAATACCAATACCTGGGGCAAAGCTAAAATTTTCGTTTCGTGATATCGCAATGTCATACATTAAATAAACATTAATAGCCCTTGAAAACCATTTAAGATCCATACTTTCGGGCTTGTTGCTCAAATTAGCATGGCCAAGTTCTATAATTAACCTATCTCTCGATGTGTTTTCAAACAAGGCATTGTTACTTTTTTGTGTATCTTGAGCAAGTACAGTTTGCATAAACAAGCAAACCATTGCTAAAACCGGTATAATATTTTTTAAGTTGAATTTCATTAAATAAATATAAATTAAAAAGTCTATTTTCTTTTGGATGAATGATTTCGCTATAAAGGTAATTAAATTTATTTCGTTAATAAACGTTGATGCGAATAGTATATTGGAGAAGCGTAATTTTTTTTTAGAAAAGTATTAATTGAAATTTATAAGTAGGCTAAATTTAGGGAGTTTAAATTTAAAGTAGTTTGCGAACTTGATTATGCTACTTTTTGTTTACTTGGGCAATTCATTCAAAAAAAACCATTAATTTTATAAATTACTTTTTTTAAGATGAAAAGATTTTAAGTGGATAAACTAAAAGATTTGGTTTTGCTTTTGGCAAGATGAAAATTATATAAAGTATAAAATTTTATTGTAATACTAATCCTACCACTTTTGTTCTACCTAATTGCTGCCTTACTGTAGCATACTTATACTAGTGTAATTATAGATGAAACAAGGCCGAACCGATTTTAGGTATACCTTGGTGGCCAATTATATTTACATAAAAAAAAGTGATAAAAATATGTGTACCAAATTTACCTCAACCGATAGTGTTTTAACCGATTATGTAGTGGCTTCGATCAACTAAGGTACTTATGCAAATTTCGATATTAAGCTTACCGATGCCTTGAAATTTACAGCCGCTTTACGTTACGATCGCTTGAATTTCGATTTTGAAAACAACTTAGATAAGAATGATTTTTATAGCGCAAAAGATAATGTGGATAATTTTTGGATGCTTAGCCCAAAGTTGGATTTAACCGGTTGAAAATGTAGGTGAATAATTAGTGCTTTTATATTTAGGTGTTAATAAATAAAGGGCTACTTTAGTAAGTAACCCTTTATTTATTTTGTATTGATTGATTATAGCTTTTTAATACAACACCAACTCAATGTTGTCTTCCATTGCATCTTCAACGGCAGCTTTTAGTATGGCAGTGGCTTGCTCTAATAAGCTAAAGTCGGATGGGAAATTTTTAAACTTGTCTTTAATTTTATTTTTAGAATCTTGAGTTAATGCTCTTTCGTCGCCCTCAATATGTACAAATTTGTGATCAAATTTTGATGTGCCGCTTACCGCAACACTACGTAAAAGTTGTTTTGTAGCATTATCGTAAATATGTAAGGTGCCATAAATTTCGGCTGCTTTAAATTGCTTGGTTTCAATTACATCACAATTTACCCACTTAATTTTGTCTTCTTTAATATCGTTACCCAAGCTATCTTTTTTTACGTTTCCTTGTTTGTCTAACACATATTTCCAACCGTCTTTTACTTTCTTTTTGTCGGTGTAAACTTCGTCATCTACCAAATCGGCTGAAACATTTATATCATTCATTACTAACTCAACGGCATAATTATATTGGGGTTTGTTAAAAGAAGTTTGGTGAAACACTAACCACTTTGCTCGGTTGTCATTTAATCTAAAATTAGTTAAGTTATGCTCAAAACCAGCCGGCAAACCAGCAGTAAATCGGTTGTTTACCGTTACCAAAACGTGGCTTTTACCATTGTTGAAAGCGGTTTGGCGCAATGCAATAGCATCTTTATAGTTGGGCTTTATGCTTTTTAGTTCTAACAAAATTTCATAGGCTTTTCTTGAAGAAATTTTATCGTTTTCTTTTATCAACACATTGGCGGTGCGGTACAAATATTCTGAAACATTGTTTTCTAAGGTTACAATTTGAGTTTTATAATCTTCCATTGTAAAGCCTGCCTTGCGACCTTCTTGGGCAACATACAAGGGTAACAATTTGGCTACTTTGAGTTGCCGATAATCTAACTGTTTATATAAGCTTAGCACTTTTCTCCAGTTGTGTACTAAATCGTTTTTGCTTAAATAGTCAATTCGTTTTAAGTCAAACGCAACGGCTTCTTCAAAAGCTTCTTCTAAAATTAAAATGTGTTTGTCTTTAGGGTTTTTCTTTTTTAGCTTTTTGATGCTTTTGCTAATTGCCACATCATAGTTGCCTTTTTGTAATGCTTTTTGTGCAGTAAAACAACCGGTTAACAAACTTGCAACTATTGCTATTAAACCTATGGTAATAATTTTTTGTAAGGATTTCATATCTAATAATTTGATACTAAGACCTTGCTATTAATGGTTGGGTTTAACCCGAATAATTCATCGGTTTTCTATTACGAAGCTAAAAATAAGGCTAAATAAAGCAATAATCACAATTTCCATTCCTAAAAAATGGGCTACATTTTCTACCGAATAAAAATGCTGAACTCACTTTAATTACTGGCTTTTTTACTTCTCATCACATTAACTGATAAATTATTCGGCTTAAAGTTTCCACTTAATAAAATAGGATCAATTTATTCCTTAATCAATTTCTTACTAAAAACAACTTGTTCTTTTTTTTGTAAGAGGAGATAATATAAACCTGTTTTTAAATTGGTGGTATTGATAAATGTATTATTAAAATTTTGATTTGCTTTTTGTTCCGCTATCATTTTACCATCTACTGAATAAATTTTATAAGCATCAAATTTAATATTATTGGTGGTAACAAATAGTTGATCTTTTACCGGGTTTGGATAAATGGCAATTGTTGAATCCGCTATATCATCAACACTAACAAAATTGTTTACCAGGCTACTTGCATCTAACACATATAAACCAGTTTGTCGATCACTAACTACCACCTTGCCACTTTTAAAAGGATAAACGCCCCAAGCTCCTCTATAGCCTCCTTTGCGCTCATTAGGGTAAGTATCGTAAAAACCAACTTTTTCTACATTTTGAGGGTCGCTAATATCAAACACCTGTAAGCCATCGTTATAGTAGCTTACAAAAACAAGGTGGTCAATTATAATAGGGTTATGTACCATTGAGCTATCAGAAACGCCGCTACTAAATTGGCTCAGCACTTTAATGTCATCTAATTCGGCTACATCTAACAATTTTAGGTTTGAACCATAAGTTTCATCACTTAAAACAAAATGTTGTCCATTTTGGCTTAACCAGCCTGCATGTGTATAACCAGCAGTTGGGTAGTTAGTTAAATTGCCTAAAGTTTTAGGGCTGTAAACATCTTCAAAATTGGCCACTATTAAGGCTTGTTTATTAGGGGATGCTAAATATGCGGTATCGTTGCGCACAAAACAATCGTGTATGTAACCAAATTCAGTATAAGAATTTAAAAATTCGGGCTTTTGCGGATTGCTGATATCGTAAATACCTAAATCAAAAGCTTGGCCGTTGGCGGTAGTACCACCGCAAACATATAATTTGGCGGAGGTAGTATCAATGTATATGTTATGTGCTGCTTCAAAAAATTCATCTGACTCGTACACCACCGATACTTCGTTTGGCAACCTGCGCAAGTCAACAATTTGTAAAACCCCCGGTACACCATCATTTACTATGTACAAAAAGCCATTATAATCGTGAAAATCTCTCCAATTAGAATTGAAGCCATTTACAGGATTAGCTATAAAAGCTGCTTGATAACTGTTTTCGGCATCTGTAATATCATAAATATGCGTGCCAAGCGTAGAGGATATTACTGCATACTCTTCACCTAATAAAGTGAAGCCCCAACACTCACTATAATAGCTATCTCGATAGTTAATTGGCAATGTGTCAATTTTATCTTGATATAATAGCTCAATGTTTACGTTCGTTTGAGCATTGATAAATGAAGGCATCATAGGTATACTTATGACAATAAAGCAAAAAATTATTTTTAAAGAGCTTGTATTCATTGCATAAAGGTAAAAAATAGATAACTTTATGGCCGAAGTTTATTTTTTTAACATATTACAAATATAAAAATTAATTTTCAAAGCGTTGCTTTTTTTAGAGTTTACAATAACATTTTTATATTCGTACAGAAAACTTGACTCGAAGAAGCATTTAAACATCATAAAAAAAACATTTTAATTTTAATAGTAAAAAGCTACGTGCTTATTCTACATATATAGTTTAGTTAAGAAGAATGAAAGATAGAATTGTTATTTGGGGCCAAGATGAAAAAGATACGGATGTTTTAATAGCCATCCGATTACATCAAAATTCAGATATTATTAAGCTGTGGACGTTTCCTAAAAAGGGAATAGACGAAGCCTTTGTAAAAGAATTGTTTAGAGATTGGAAAGATGGTGCTGAAGATAGCTTTCCGCAACCCTTTACTTTAGTAGAACGAGGAATTTCTGAAGAAAATATGCTGCCAGAAGGGCTTAAAACCCCCAAAACGGATGTTATAAAAATTGCAGAGCAAGAGTGGCGGGTACGGGTACTTTCATATCGATTGTATGAGCATATTAAGCAGCAAATAGAGCAACTAAAGGTAAGAGTTGGCAACCTTACCGTGTACAGCTCGGCTGTTTGGGCAGAAGCCAAAGATGTTAGTAAAAGTATAAAAGAAAATACTTTAGATAGAAATATAAAAAGAGAACAAACTACTGAGCTTAGAAAAGCAATTGATGAGGTTTTTGACGAGTTAAAGAAACTTCAGAATGCAGAAAAATCAAAATATTTAGAAATTTCTAAAACCAATATGGTTGCTATAAGAAGCAAGGTTACAGAGGTTTTAGAAAAAATTGGTACCGAACGCCACACCAGAAAATTGTGGGATAAACTTTTGGCCTTTCAACAAGAGGCAAAAGGCCAGGAAATGACGCCAAGAGATAGAAATGCATTACGATTGAAATTTAATGAAGCTTTTGGTGCATTAAAAGCAAATATACAATCTAATGTAGGCAACAGAATCACCTCAAGAATTGGTGGTTTGAAAAATGCTATCGGAAAAATGGAGTCTTCTATAAAGAGAGACAAGGATAGCATTTCGTATCAAAGCGGAAGAATAAATAAAAATAGTACTACACAATTAGAGTATCAATTACGTAGTGCAAAATTAAAGTTAATAGAAGATAGGATAGTAAGTAAAGAGCAAAAGCTGCACGATATGTATCTTACCTTAAAAGAGTTAGAAAAAAAATCGGACAAATTACCTAAGGCTAAAAAAGTACAAATAGAATCAAAACCCAAAACGGCAGCTAAGCCTGCAGCAGTTGCGGCTGAAGTGGGTAAAGAAGCGGTAGCAGTTGCGAAAACGCCATTAAAACAAACTGAACCACCTACGGCTAATGTTACACCAAAAGTTGAAACTTTAAATGAAAAAACCAATACCGTAGAAGAACAACCTAAGAAAGATGTAAACGCTGAAGTAAAAACTGTTTCAAATGAAACTTTAACTAAGGAAGAGACGGTAGTTACGCCCATAGTTGCAACCCCTGATATTAAAGCTGAAGCTGGGCAAACAGTTGCCGAAGAAGTAAGCAAAACAGAGGAAACTGCACAACCCGAAAGTAAGGTTGTTGAAGAAATAAACAAAGTTGAGGAAACTACACAACCCGAAAGTAAGATTGCTGAAGAAGTAAACAAAATTGAAGAAACTACACAAACTGAAAATGAGGTTGTTGAAGAAGTAAACAAAGTTGAGGAAACTATACAAACTGAAATTAAGGTTGTTGAAGAAGTAAACAAAGTTGAGGAAACTGCACAAACTGAAAGTGAAGTTGCTGAAGAAGTAAACAAAGTTGAGGAAACCATACAAGCTGAAAGTAAGGTTGTTGAAGAAGTAAACAAAGTTGAGGAAACTATACAAGCTGAAAGTGAGGTTGTTGAAGAAGTAAACAAAGTTGAAGAAGCCATACAAGCTGAAAGTAAGGTTGTTGAAGAAGTAGATAAAGTTGAGGAAACTACCACCATCGAAAGTGAATCATTAGATGATACGGTTGAGACTACAGTTGATCAACTAAAAGAAACAATTGAAAAGAAAGCAGCGGAAGAATAAATTATAGTAATATAAAAAAGCCATTTAAAATTTTAATTATTGGTTTACCAAAAAGTGGTACTACTTTTTTAACCTATAAGCTTGACGCCAACTTAAAAAATTCAAAAATTTTTTTTGAGCCAAATGCTTTTAAAGGTTTAACAGATATAGCGTTTCATAAGGAAACAACTGCAGCAAGCAGTAATGTAATTTGTAAATGTTTACATTATTCAAGACAAAATACCGAAATAGATATCATACAAAACTATTACAATAAAAAAATATGGATTGTTAGAGATCCGAGAGATCGTTTGATCTCTGCTTTTTTGTATAGATGGTATTACAAACATAAAAGAAGCCAACAAAAGTTTAGTAAAACATTAAGCACCATTTTATTGAAAGAAAGTGAGCCTGGCGCAATACCTTTTTATAAAATAATTGAATGTTCGTTTAACTTAAAAACTTACTTAAACGAGGAAAAAAGAATAGCTCAAAATTTAATTAATACTATAAAATCCCTAAAAAAAAGTTGGTTTGTTTTAAGGTATGAAGACTTTATTAGCGATAATAAAACTGATTTGGAAAAATTTTTAAGTTTTGATTTATCAAAAAATCCGAAGAATAATTTCACTTTAAATAGAGTAAAAAGAACCACTAAACTTAACAATTGGAAAAACTGGTTTACCGCAGAAGACATTGCTTTACTAAAACCAATTTACCAACCAGCTTTGGATTTATTAGGCTACCATTCGGATTGGGAATTGAACCAACATCAAATAATTACAAAGCAAGAGGCCTCCGAATATTTAATGAAAATAAATAAACCAGAACATTGGGTAGATAGGTTTTTTCAAAAACTAAGCTTTATTGCAAAAGGATGAATGCGAGCTATTTAGTCTAAATTGGCAACATACATTCCTTCTTCTTTAACCGAATAACTTTTTATATTGTGGTTTTTAAATTGATCTAAATAAAATTTCGGATTGTTATTATTTGCGGTAATAATTACTTCTTTAAATTTATATTTATTTATAAATTCCTCAAAATTAGAGAGGTATGGATTGTTTTCGATTATCAATACATCTACTCCAATTTCTTTCGGAAAGTCTTTCAAGTTAACTTCTTTAGTTAATAGTAAAATGGTTTTATCTTTTATTTGATATAAATTTTGAACATTTGGATAAGCAAAATTGAACTGTTCGTTAATTTGAAAATGTCGATTTACAGGCTTTGTGAAATATGAAGAACTTGTTTCTATACCATTGCTGCTAATACTACCTATTGATTTGCCTGTTGCGAGTGTCTCCATTATTAAGCCTTTTTTATTATTATAGACTAACAGTTTTTCTTCATTATAGCTGTTCCACTTTTCCAAGGCGTTGCTGCTACAAAGCAGTAAAAAACTAAGGGCAGCCAGCCATAAGGCTTTTCTGTTTTGATTGATTATCCATATTATTGATCCTATAAAAAACAAAAACATTAATAAAGGAAAATAAGAGGTAAAGCTGTTAAACTCAACTGTTGAAAGTGGCAATTTATTCAATAAAGAAAGACCAAAGTGTAAGGCATAAATTACAATTTCTAAAAATTTACCTATAAAAGCAGCAAGCGGAGGTGCAATAAAACTACAAACCAAAATTGAAATGCCACTAACAAAAATAGTGGTAGCTGCCGGTATCGCTAACAAATTGGAAAACAAAAAAGTAGTTGGAAATTGCTGAAAATAATACAAGCTTATTGGCACGGTACCAATTTGGGCCGCAATAGAAACAGCTGAAATAGACCAGAAAAAATTAACCGTTTTACTTTTAAATACAAACCATTTAAATATGTATGGATATAAAGTTACAATTGAAAATACTGCCGCATAACTCAATTGAAAACCTACTTCGGCCAGCATATTAGGTTGGTATAGCAGAATTAAAAAGGCGGAAGCAGCCAAAATATTATAGCTATTTTTATCTCTGTTTACTATTTCGGCTACCAAAAATAAGCTAAACATTAACGAAGCTCTGGTTACCGAAGCGGAAAAACCAGTAACACCTGCATAAATCCATATTATTAAAATACTCAATATTGCTGCTAATGCTCTGCCCCATCTGCCGTGTGCAATTGGCTTAAACAAAAAGTTGAGCATCAAAAATAAAATACCAACATGCAAACCAGAAACCGCTAATATGTGCATTGCCCCAGTATTTGCAAAAGTGCTTTTTACGGTTTTGGTTAGAAAGTTTTTTTGGCCCAACAATAAAGCAGAGGTAATTGCTAATGAAGTTTCATCATCAATATTTTTTATTAATGCATTTACTAATTGACCTCTTAGTTGATAAATGTTAGACCATAATTTTGAACCACAGGCTTCACAAACAATTGTATAATCACCGGCTTTTAGATAAGTTTGAAAATGTATTTGCTTTAAATTAGAATAGCGTTTGTAATTAAACTCTCCCAAGTTTTTAGGCCCTTCAATTTCAAATAGCTTATTCTTTAACAGCAAAACATCGCCATATTTAGGTAGCGATAATATTTCTTCATCTTTTATATTAATATAGGTTTTACCAGATGCTGTATTAGCAATTTCGTTTTTATAAGATGCAAGTATGGAAGCTGTTGATTTATAGTACGTTCCCTTTTTAACAAAGGGTTCTTCAATTTTAAGTTTTAGGTAATCACTATTATTTTTGTGGATAGCAAAAAAATCATCTTTGTTACTTAAATCAAAACTGCTACTTAAATAGTTACCTGTAAAAAATAGAAAAAGATTTAAGCTAATACCAAAAACAAATGAAGCATTTATTGATATACTTAACTTGTTGATTACTGCAATTCCAAATAAAATAAAGAAGTTTAACAACAACAAAATAACAACCCAAGGAATAGTAATACCTAAGAATAAATAGCCTACTATGCCAGCAATTAGTGGCAATAATAATCGTAGAAAACTGTACGTTTCATACCCTCGATACATAATCAAATATACAAAAAATTGTTAAAATTTACTAATTTAAAAAAAGCGGCTTAAAAACGTATATTTGAGCAGTTATGAGTAAAGCAGCAATTGATTTAAATTTTAATAAAAACGATGATGCCATGCGCTTGCTAATTAGCGATTGGCAGCGTAAGGTTGCCGATGCGCATTTGGGTGGAGGCAAAAAAAGAATTGATAAGCACCATAGTAAAGGTAAATTAACTGCACGGGAAAGAATTGCCTTGTTAACCGATAAAAATAGTCGGTTTTTAGAAATAGGCACTTTAGCAGCCGATGGTATGTATGCCGAATATGGTGGCGCACCAAGCGCAGGCGTGGTAACTGGTATTGGTAGAATTAACAATCGCCTATGTATGGTAATTGCAAATGATGCTACAGTAAAAGCAGGTGCTTGGTTTCCAATGACGGGTAAAAAGAATTTACGGGCGCAAGAAATTGCAATTGAAAACCGATTACCACTAATATATTTAGTGGATAGTGCTGGCGTGTTTTTGCCTATGCAAGATGAAATTTTTCCTGATAAAGAACATTTTGGAAGAATTTTTAGAAACAACGCAATTATATCCTCCAAAGGTATTCCGCAAATTGCAGCTATTATGGGGCCTTGTGTTGCAGGTGGTGCTTATTTGCCAATTATGTCGGATGAGGCTTTAATTGTTGAGGGAACAGGTTCCGTATTTTTGGCGGGCCCTTATTTGGTAAAGTCTGCAATTGGGGAAGAAGTAGATATTGAAACTTTAGGCGGGGCTGCTACTCACTCCGAAATATCTGGTGTAACCGATTATAAAATGCCCAATGATGAGACTTGCTTAAAAACCATTAGAGATTTAGTAGATAAATTTGGGGCAGTAGAAACAGCTGGTTTTAGCAAAGTGGCGGCAGTTAAGCCAGCTTATGAACCCAAAAAAATGTATGGTATTTTTTCTGAAGGTGGAAAAAAACCTTATGAAATGCGGGAGTTAGTTAAAGGCATAATTGACGCTGATTCTTTTACTGAATATAAGGAAGGTTACGGTCAATCGATAGTTTGTGGTTATGCCAGAGTTGAAGGTTGGGCAGTTGGCATTGTAGCTAATCAACGCGAAATTGTAAAATCGAAAAAAGGAGAAATGCAGTTTGGTGGCGTTATTTATAGTGATAGTGCTGATAAAGCTGCACGGTTTATTATGAACTGCAATCAAAAGAAAATTCCTTTGGTATTTTTGCAAGATGTTACTGGTTTTATGGTTGGGTCTCGCTCTGAGCAAGGCGGTATTATTAAAGATGGTGCAAAATTAGTGAGTGCGGTGTCTAACTCAGTAGTGCCAAAGTTTACTTTTATTGTTGGTAATTCTTATGGTGCAGGTAACTATGCTATGTGTGGTAAAGCTTACGATCCGAGGCTAATTTTTGCTTGGCCTACTGCAAAAATAGCGGTAATGGGCGGTTCGCAGGCTGCAAAAACATTGTTACAAATACAGGTTAGTTCAAAAAAAGCAAAAGGAGAAGTTGTTAGCGATGAAGACCAAAAAGCTTTATTAAAAAAAATAACCGACCGTTATGACAAACAAACTAAGGCTTATTATGCAGCAGCCAGGCTTTGGGTAGATGATATTGTTGACCCAGCAGATACTAGAAATATTATTGCAACAGGCATTGAAGCAGCAAACCAAGCCCCAATTGAAAAACAGTTTAATGTAGGCGTTTTACAAACTTAATTTTGCATTTTTTTTGATGAAAGAAAGTTATGTGATAATTTTTTGATTTTATTTATAAGCTATTTTTTTGAAAAGGTGAATTAGGCAAAGTAAGTTTGAAAAAGTGAAGTTGAAAATTTAGCCCTGATTGAAGTGGAAATCCTTTTTGTGGAGCGCAGCGGAAACAAAAAGATTGGAACGGAAAGCAGGTAGCCCATTTTTTTATAGTTTGATATTTCGCTTCTAAAATTTTTTATTTTTTTAGGAAGCACTTGATAAGAGAAAGTTATTTGAACCCCAAATTTATACTTTGATATAATACATTTATTTTATGAATATTTTACAAGCTGTATTGGGCATTTTTGTGTTGCTGGGCATCTGTTTTTTGCTAAGTAATAACAAAAAAAGTATTAATTGGCGCTTGGTAATAAGCGGTATGATATTACAATTGTTGTTCGGCGTTTTGGTGTTAAAAGTGCCTTTTGTAGAAAATGGTTTTCAATTTATAGCTAATGGTTTTGTAAAATTGTTGAGCTATACCGATGCTGGCGCAGAGTTTGTTTTGGGTAAATGGCCAACTGTAGCGCAAGTTAAAGATGGTATTTCTGGCGAGTTTGTAACGGTTGGTTATATTTTTGCTTTTAAGGTGCTACCCACTATTTTATTTTTTTCTGCGCTTTCTTCACTATTATATTATCTCGGCATCTTACAAATAATAGTATTTGCTTTTGCTTGGCTAATGAACAAAACTATGCGCTTAACGGGTGCGGAGAGTTTGGCTGCGGCGGCTAATGTTTTTATTGGCCAAACAGAAGCTCCTTTAGTAGTAAAACCTTATTTAGAAGATATGAGCCAATCGGAAATTATGGCTTTAATGACAGGCGGCATGGCAACTATTGCCGGTGGCGTTTTTGGGGCTTATGTGGGTTTATTGGGAGGCGATAACCCTGCCGAACAAGCTGCCTTTGCGAAGCACTTACTTTCTGCTTCTATAATGTCGGCTCCGGCGGCCTTGGTGGCTGCAAAAATGTTATTCCCAGAAACCAACAGAAATGTAACCCGATCAATTGAAATTCCGAAAGAAAAAATAGGGGCTAATGTTTTAGATGCTATTTCAAACGGCACCAGCGATGGCTTAAAATTGGCTTTTAATGTAGGTGCCATGCTTTTAGTTTTTACTGCTTTAGTAGCTATGTTTAATGGCATAATTGGCTACTTTGGAGGTTTAACAGGTTTAAATGATGTGGTTGCCAATGCTACAGATAACCGGTATACCTGTTTTAATTTGCAATTTTTATTTGGTTTTTTATTTGCACCAATAGCTTGGTTATTAGGGGTTTGCTCGCAAGATGTAATGCTAGTGGGTCAGGTAATTGGTGAAAAAACAGTTTTAAATGAGTTTTTTGCCTACGTTACCTTGGGTGATATGAAAGAGAAAACCTTGCTAAGTGATCCTAAATCTGCAATAATTGCTACTTATGCTTTGTGTGGTTTTGCCAACTTTGCATCTATAGGTATTCAAATTGGCGGTATAAGTGCCATTGCTCCTTCTCAACGAAAAACACTATCAGAATTAGGTATTAAAGCCTTAATTGGCGGTACAGTTGCATGTTTGTTAACGGCTGCAATTGCGGGTATTTTGCTGTAGTTGTTATAAAGTCTTCAAGTATTTTGGTTTATTTAAGTAGGCCCAAATAATACCTTCTTTAAAAGCAAAGTTTGATTTACACATTTCTGATATTGCGTGTTCTTTAATCACAAAATCAATCAATAACAAGGCCACAACAATCATATCTGCTCTTTGATTTGCTAAATCTTCCGTATCTAGCCTTTCTTTATAAGTTATTACCAATAGCTCTATTTTATGATGTCAAAATCTTTTATTGGTAATTGCACGAAACCTTCTTTTAAAGGTACAATACGGTTCATATTCGCTATGATATCAAAAGATCCAGCAGCTCCGATCAAAATAATTGCCTTATTTTTTTGCAAGGCTTCTCTAAGTGGTTGCAGTTCATTTTAATATAAATTGATAAAACGCTTCAATTTGTTGTTGCGCTATTGGTTCTGTTGTATGATATTAATTTTTTAATAACGAAACCCCAATGTTAAACCTTTGCGCCCAAATTACACTATTGTTATTAGCTAAAATAAATTCAATACTGCCTCCACCAATATCCATTGTTAGGTAGTTATTTGTAAAATTTGGTAAGCTCTGTTTTACGCCATAAAAAATTAGTTTAGCTTCATCCAATACGCTTATTGTTTTACTTTATAAGATGTAATGGACTCAATTTCGCTAATTAAGGTTTGTGCGTTTTTTGCCATTCTTAAACCTGCAGTACCAAATATTAAAGCATCACTAACTTGGTATTGAATTACTATTTTTTGATACTGTTTAATTACTTCTATCGCTCTATTGATAACCGCTTCATTAAATTTATCTAAGCCAAACTTTCCTAGTTTACAAGTTTCTTTTCTTTATGAATTGTTTTGTAAGAGGCCTTAGCAATCTCTACAATTAATAATTGAAAGGTATTGGTACCTAAGTCTAGTATGGCTAAGTTGTTGGTCAAAAGATTGATCATTATCCATTAAAAGTTCTAAAATTTTAAAGATTCCCAAATATGCAGGTAGGTTTATATGGTTTTACTGAGACTGTCGCTATATTATGATTTTTACTCAAGCATTTTTTTCAAATACAAATAAATTATTTAAACCTAATTGAAATTTTTTGTGCTGAATCATTTTTAGTTTATTTTATCTAAACAATTTTTTTTTCTTTTTTGTTATAATTAGTAATTTTTCTTTTTAGTGTTAGAAAGTAAAAAACATCGTTTAGCAAGAAAAAAAATGAAATCATAAGTAGTGGAAATATACAAACAACATATCTAATTTGAAAACCATTATAAGCTGTTGCTTTTATTATACTAAGTATTATAATTCTGCCAAACACAATTGATAAAAGTGCAAAAGCCGAAACACTTAGATAACCTAATTTTAATTTTTTAATACCAAAAAAAAATAGAATTAGTAGACACATTAAGCTTCCCCAAAAAAATAACTTAACTAAATAATTATTGTAGAAAAAGTAGACGTTTTCTAATATCTTAATATTAGCGGAAACTTCTTTTTGCTTCTTTAAAAATGATTCATTTTCTGTAGTAAAAAAATCTTGTGTTTGCATGTTAAGAATGTTTGCACAAAATTCGATGTCCTTCGGTCTTCCTGCACTAAGATTAGTTAAGTTGTATCCAGAAATTCCGTTATTTAAAAATGACATACCTTCACGTAACGATTGGTAGAACCTTAATGTATCTGCATTTGTTCTAAAAGTTGCGAGGTTTGCATTTCTAATGGGATGGCATCTTAACAAAGAATCTCTGCAAGCACTATTAATTTCTTGGGCTACTTTTCCGTAAAATTTATTTGCTATTTCTGGGGTTGAATATAGTTCCAACTGTTTAAGACTAGCTCTAAAAATCCACGGAAACCATCCGTGATGAACATCACAAGTTTTTGGATTTTTTCTGCAAGGGGAGAAATTTTTTGCATTAATTTCAAGATTCTTACTAACTGATTTGAGTGATTCACTTACTTTATACATTTCGGCTCTGGTAGCTCTATTTAATTGGTAGAATGGTATTTTTTTTTCGCTATAATTATGAACTCTATATAGTGCCTCAAAAGCACTTACATATTCTTTAGTTTTTATATCTAAAGTTATTGCAGTACCATATTCTGCCTTATTTTTTAAAGCATAACACGTGTCGGCCAAAAAAAATGTTGGAATAAATAAAACACATAATAGAGACCTTATTAGCGATTCTTTAGTTATTTTATATTGACAAAATATGCTGATTATAATAAAAGAACTTACAATGATAAAATATGGAAGCAACCAGATTCCTTCTTCTCTTGTATACCAAAAAATAAAAATAAAGACACCCGTGAAAACAGATGTTACAGATAATAAAATACGATTTCTGTTTTTTGCGAAATATATAAAATTGAAAAAAGCTAACACAAAAATTACAGTTGCAGCATAAATTGATCCTCTAACTAATCTATTTATAATTTCAACATAGGGACTAAGAATTAATATAAAAAAAAGTACTTCCGGAAATATTTTTCTTTTCGCAATCAGCTTGTAACTAATATAAAAAACAGTACATGCTAATACATAAAACAAATATTCTGAAACTTTTATTGGAATATTTGTAAAGGAATTGATTGCAATAAAAAAACTATATACAGGTCCTTTTACCAAAGTTAGAAAATTATACTCCCCCAACCAATTTCCTTCTAATAAGCTATTAGCAAGTTTAATAAACAGAAAATCATCGTGAATACCATAAACATTTAGCTTGATAGTAAGAGGCCATAAAAGGCACATTTTTATACCAGCTACTAACAGTATTAATATTGGTACTACAATTTTTTTTTTTTTTCATAAAAAATAACTTATTATTCTTGCCTAATTTTACACAAAATTGCTAAAAACTGCCATTTTTCATTGCTTATAAAATTGTACAATTTTGAATGTTTATACAGCTTTATTTGATCAATTTCTTTATGAAAAAGCAAACCAATTTTATCGCAAATATTAAAAAATTCTTTTTTATTAAAATAATAATTAGGAACAGAAACTCCATAAGCCCAGTTGCCTACAAAATCCATTAATCGAAGTATGGTTCTTGAAAAAAAACCAAATTCGTAATGATCTTTTACCAAAGTATATTTACCAACTCTTTTACTTTCTGTTAGCAATTGTATAGCATTTTCCATATCGTGATGTAAAACATCGCAAATGATTATTGCATCAAATTGATTGTCTCCAAATGGTATATTTTTTCCATCAAATTGACTGTACTTATCCCATTTGGTGATAGATTTAAAATTTTCAGGAAGCTGATGTATATCTATACAATTCCAATTTGATTGTATTTTGAGTTTTTGATTTATTTTTTCTGATAGCAACATATCTCCACAACCAATATCTAAACATTTTATTGGTTCGGTAAATCCTAAGTTATCAATTTCTTTGGCAAGTAAATCAGAGAGAATTTCAATTCTATGATTATGTGATGCGCTTTGGTGAAATTTAATTAAAGCTTTTTTTAAAAAGCCCTCAACAGATTTTGCAATAGGAGAACTCATTTAAGATTCAATTTGAAGGAAACTCAAGAAAAAAGAACATAACATTACCTGCATACTTAACGCTAATAAAAATAAAGCAGGTCCAACTATTCGAAGTAATTCTCTGGAGTTTAAGGCGCCAAAACTGGTATCAAACCAAAGCATAAAAGCATAGACACTTAATCCTAAACCGACAAAACCTAAAAATAACCCAATAATTAAACCTTTTTCTAAAGAAAATCTATTTAAAAAAGTTTCAAGCCTATTACTTTTAGGTAAAAAGCCTTGTTTGGTGGCAAAAACTTTACTAAACAAGTAAAAGAAAATAAACTGAAACCCCGTAAAAACAAACAAAGAGGTATAGGAAAGTGTTAAAACATCAAACTGAACATCCAATATTTTAAGCGGTTTTATTGAAATAAGAATTGAAATAATTAGTCCAATAAAAATTAACATGATCCCAGGAAATAAAAATAACCATTTTGGCGCAAATAAGAGTAAAAATCTAAGATGACGCCATCCATCTCTCCAGGTGTTTAAATGTGGTGGCCTGTTTCTACCATCTGGAGAAAGTGTTGTTGGTACTTCTGCAATTTTTAAATTAATAAGGGACGCTTTTACAATCATTTCAGAGGCAAATTCCATGCCTGTAGTCTTCAAATTCATTTTGTTGTACGCTTCTTTTGTAAAACCTCTAAGCCCGCAATGAAAATCGCCAGCTGGTATACTAAAAAAAAGTCTTCCAATAAATGATAATACAGGATTACCTAAATACCTATGTAAAAAAGGCATAGCTCCTTTTTTTATACCACCCTTAAAACGATTGCCCATAACTAAGTCGTAATCGTTTCGCAATTTATTTATATAGGGCATCAAATTTAAGAAATCATAACTATCATCAGAGTCTCCCATTATTATGTATTTCCCTTTAGCTTTGCCTATTCCTCCTTTTAAAGCTGCACCATATCCCTTTTTTGTAACATTTATTACTTTAGCACCATTTTTTTTTGCTATTTCCTGAGAACCGTCATTACTGCCGTTATCTGCAATAATAATTTCATAAGTAATATTGTTGAACTCTAAACATTCTTTAGCTTTATTTATACAAACTCCTAATGTTTCAGATTCGTTAAGGCAAGGCATTACAACCGAAACTTCCATAATTTTTCAACGAATGTAATAATAAATTTTAAATCAACTATAAAATGCATACCTAAATAATAACTTTCTATTAAATAGCTATCTATTGAATATATAGTATAAAAAAAGAGGTTGTCTGTTAAAACAACCTCTTTAAAATAAAATTTAGTATTAAATTATTTGCTTAAAACCATTTTCTTTGAAGCAATAGGAGAACCATCAATAACTAAAGAGTATGAATAAATACCGATAGGCATATCTGCAATTGATACATCTAATGTACCTAAACCAGTATGGTTAATGCTAATTCTTTTTACTTCTTTACCTGTAATGTCTGTAAAAGACATTGATGCACCTCTACTATTTGAAGGAACGAAGTAATCAATTTTTGTATTTTTAGTAAATGGATTAGGAGCATTTTGAGCCAACATAGCTTTCTCTTCTTCTCCATTCAATACTACTGTACTATAATGAACGTGGTCTGTAGCTGCTGGAGCTGCAAAGCCAACTTTTGACATTTCTTCAACCTTATCTGTCAAATTTTTGATTGTCTCTTGTTGTTCTTTAATAGCATTTACCAACATATACGTAATTTGTGACGGATCAATTTTTAGATACTCCTCTGTAGTACCTTTTTTAAATGATTGAGATTCACCTTCAAAAGTTCTTTGTACATACTCATATTTAGTAACTGCATCAGGAGCAATTTTCTGATATTCTTGAGCAATTAAACCAACATACTCAGTTTCAGTATCTGAAATACCACCTTTACCATTATATTGAAAAACAACAGGATTTAACTCCAAAACAGCGTCTAAACCTAAACCGTATTCTTTTGACACATTTTTAATTCTTGCATCAGAAAATACTCCCCAAGCTCCACCACCAGGTTTTACTGCAGCACCATTTACAGTCAATTTAGCTGCAGGATCTGGAGATAGAGTTCCAAAAGCTGCTGAACCATTTGGTAAAATACTTATGGCTGGATTCCAGTCACCTTCGTTTGGAAAGGCAGTACCAAAATAGATACCTGCAGTTGTCTTAAAGGTTCTTAAATTGAAATTTTTAACACCATTGTGTGAGAAAGAAGTAACCCCTTTATCATTCGATTCAAGACGTCCTACCCAACCTCCACCTTTAAATGGATACATATCAATAAAAGACAAACCTGTTACATCACGCCCAGCACCTACTTGAATAATAGCCGCATCTCCTGGGGCTGCTGGCAATATTCTCGTAATACCATCTACCTGCAATTTTGCAGTTGGCGTCGAAGTACCAATACCAACGTTACCGTCGGGAGCTACCACTTTTAATTGAGCGAAAGAAAGGCTTATTACTGTAAAAGTTAATAAGCATGTAAGAATAACATTTTTCATTTTGTTTTTGTTTTTTAAATTATCTAAATTAATTTTCATATTATTTTTGTAAAAGTATTTGTTGTTAGAAATACGGGTTAGTTCAAATTTAGTTTCAATTTTAAATATAATATTTAGTATGCAATAATCCAAATATCGTGCCGAAATTAAACTTTAATAAGCAATTTAATTGAATTAAAATTATTTTTTTATATAAACTTCTAACCATATTTTATACTACGCTTAAATAACTGGCCTCCTAAAAAAATCTTACCTTATTTCATTAATAGAATACAGTTTTCTATTATTAGTTGCATCCTTTATGTTAAATGTTTCTACTGTGTTTAATTGCTTAGCATAATTACGCCGAAATACTTTAAAAATAGACTTGAATATGTGAAAATTTTAAATTAGCTGCTATCTGTGCTTTATAATTTATTTCTTTTTTTTACAAAAAAACTCTTTTTTGAAAAATGTAGGCAATAAGAAACAAACAAGCGCTACAAAAATAAATTTATACTTAATTCTAATGCTATTTTTTACAAAAGTAAAAACTATTAACCATACAAGCAGTAAATTTTATATTTTACGGCTGATTTGAAAATTGTTATTCCTGTTATTATTTTAAATTGGAATGGTATTAATGATACCATAAAATCGGTAAATTCGGTTCTTAATCAAACTTATAAAAATTTTAGAATTTATTTAGTTGATAATAATTCTGATAATGATGAAGGATTGAGGCTCGAAAATTTATTTAAAAGTAATGAAAAAATTAAAGTTATACATTTTGAAGACAACTTTGGTTTTACAAAAGCACACAATTTTATTTTTAATAATTTTATTTTAAATAACGACAATTACAATTTTGTTGCTTTACTAAACAATGATGCATTTGCCGATAAAAATTGGTTGGAAACTTTGGTAAAAACTGCAGAAAAAACAAACACCAATATTATTTCATCAAAAATGATCCAATATTTTGACAAATACTTACTGGATAATGCCGGACATTTAATGCTAAATACCGCCGAAATTGTACCAATTGGTTATGATAGTTCTATAAATAAACACAATAATTCCAAATCAAACTTTGGGGCTTGTGGTGGTGCTTGTTTATATAATGTAAAGATGTTAAAAGATATTGGAGTTTTTGACTCAAATTTTACAACAGGTTATGAAGACGCTGAATTAGGTGTTCGAGCTATTGTATGTGGTTATAATTCAATTTACGAACCCAATGCTATCGTTCATCATAAAGGGGGGCAATCACTTAATAAAGTTAGAAATGAAGCTTACCATATTCAAATACAACGCAATATTTTCTACAGCTATTTTAAGCTGATGCCTACAATGGTTATTTTAATTAACTTACCATTTTTTATTTTAAAATATAGCCTTGTATTAATAATTGATATTGTTTTTAGAAGAAGAAAATATTTCAATAGAATGTGGAAAGCTATTAAACATACTATAATAGACGACAGAAAAAAAATTATAATAGCCCGCCAACAATTTCATAAAAAATTCCAAACAATCTCTTCCTATTCAATAATGAAGAAAACAACATTTTTTTTATGGTTTGATATAAAGAGGTTTTATAAATACATTATATTAAAACCCAAATATTAAATTGATTATATCACAACAATTATATGCAGTTTCCAAACTTATTTAAACCGTTAGATTTAGGATTTACCACGCTGAAAAACAGGGTGTTAATGGGCAGTATGCACACCAATTTAGAAGAAAGGCCTAATGGCTTTAAACGTTTAGCCACATTTTATGCAGAACGCGCAAGAGGCGAAGCAGGTTTAATTGTAACAGGTGGCATTGCGCCCAATACAGAAGGAGCCGTATTTAGAGGGGCCAGCAAGCTAACTGTAGAAAGCGAAGTTGAACATCATCAAAAAATTACGGAGGCCGTAAAAAAAGAAGATGGAAAGATTTGTATGCAAATTTTGCACGCTGGCAGGTATGCATATAGCGACGAATTGGTAGCGCCTTCTCCAATAAAATCACCAATAAACCCTTTTGTACCTAAACCGCTTAGCCACAACGAAGTTTTAAAAACAATTGAAGACTATGCACATTGCGCTTACCTTGCTCAACAGGCAGGCTACAATGGTGTTGAAATAATGGGTTCAGAAGGGTATTTTATTAATCAATTTATAGTTAAAAAAACCAACCATAGAGATGACGAATGGGGAGGAAGTTACAACAATCGAATAAAGCTACCTATTGAAATAATAAAAGCGGTAAGAGCTAAAGTAGGTATTAACTTTATAATTATTTATCGCCTTTCTATGCTTGATTTGGTAGATGATGGTAGCACTTGGGAAGAAGTAGTACAATTAGCACTTGAAATAGAAAAAGCTGGGGCAACCATAATTAATACAGGTATTGGGTGGCACGAAGCAAGAGTACCAACTATTGCAACTATGGTGCCTCGTGGCGGTTTTAGTTGGGTTACCAAACGCTTAATGGGTAAAGTAAACATACCTTTAATTACTACCAACCGCATAAATATGCCGGGTATAGCGGAGCAAATTTTAGCTGATGGCCACGCCGATATGGTTTCTATGGCACGGCCATTTTTAGCAGATCCGGATTTGGTAAAAAAATCGAGAACAAACAGGGTTGATGAAATAAATACTTGTATTGGTTGCAATCAAGCTTGTTTAGATCATACTTTTGAAGGGAAAATTTGCAGTTGTTTGGTTAACCCCAGAGCAGGTTTTGAAACGGAATTAAATTACCATCTTACCCAAAACAAAAAAAATATTGCGGTAGTGGGCGCTGGGCCAGCAGGCTTATCGGCAGCAACCATTGCTGCGCAATGTGGCCATAAGGTAAAACTGTACGAAGCAAGCAATGAAATTGGCGGTCAGTTTAATATGGCCAAACAAATACCTGGCAAAGAAGAATTTGCTGAGACCTTGCGTTACTACAATAAACAAATTGAATTAAATGGAGTTGAACTTTATTTAAACACCAAATTTACCTTAGAAACATTGCAGCAAAACAATTTTGATGAAGTATTAATATGTACCGGAGTAAAAGCACGCATACCTCAAATTGAAGGGATAAAGCACCAAAAAGTATTAAGTTATATTGATGTATTGTTACATAAAAAACCAGTTGGGGAAAAAGTAGCCATAATTGGTGCCGGCGGTATTGGTTTTGATGTTGCAGAATATTTAAGCACTACCAATTCGCCTACTTTAAATGTGGCGCATTATATGGAAGAATGGGGAGTTGATATGGCTTACGAAAATGCTGGCGCAATTACTTTACCAAAACCCGAAGCTTCGCCAAGGGAGATTTATCTTTTAAAAAGATCGGCCGGTAAACATGGTAAAAACCTTGGTAAAACTACTGGTTGGATACATAGAGCAAGCTTGAAAATGAAGGAGGTGAAAATGTTAGCCAATATAGAATATTTAAAAATAGATGATAAAGGCTTACATATTAATATAGAAGGCCAATATCAATTGCTACCGGTTGATAATGTTATAATTTGTGCAGGTCAAGAACCAGAAAGAACGCTGTATGAGCAAATAAAAGATACTAATACATTGGTACATTTAATTGGCGGCGCACACGAAGCTAAAGAGTTAGATGCCAAAGTGGCCATTGACCAAGCTGCAAGATTGGTGACAACATTATAATTATAAATTGTACTTTTGCAGTTCTTAAAAAAATAATTTGAACGATAATTTTATTAAAGCCTGTTATGGCAAAAGCGTTAGCCAAATACCAGTTTGGTTTATGCGTCAAGCAGGCAGATACCAACCAGAATATAGAGCCATTAGGCAAAAAAATACCTTAATGGAAATTGTAAATAACCCAACGCTTTGTGCCGAGGTAACCTTATTACCTGTTGATCAACTTGGGGTAGATGCCGCAATTTTGTTTTCGGATATTATGACACCTGTTACCGCTATGGGTATCGATTTTGAAATAAAAACAGGTTTTGGGCCTTATGTAGGAAACCCAATTAGAACAACTGACCAAATTAAACAACTAAGCAATAAAGATTTTAGTGTTGCAACCCCTTATGTGGGTGATGCCATAAAATTGATAAGAGAAAAACTGGAAGTGCCTCTAATTGGTTTTTGCGGTGCACCTTATACCTTAGCTTATTATTTAGTAGAAGGTGGAAAAAGCAAAAGTTGGAATTATTTACACGGTATGATGTATGCTAATGACGAGCGTTGGCAGCAATTAATGCAGCATATTGCCAATTCAATGGTAGCGTATTTAAAGTATCAAGTAAATAGCGGTGCACAGGCACTTCAGTTGTTTGATAGTTGGGCAGGGGATTTAAGTTTTGAAGATTATGAAAAATACGTTTTCCCTTATGTGTATGATATTTTTGATAAATTAAGCGAAGTTGAAGTGCCAAAAATTTATTTCGGCTTAAAAACAAGCCATTTGTTTCCATTATTAAAACAATATAAATGTGAGGTTATTGGCGTTGATCATACCATGTCAATACCAAATGCAAAAACAAGCTTAGGCAACAAAGCTATTCAAGGTAATTTACCGCCAACCGCTTTATTTGCCCATAAGGCTATTCTTACCAAAAAAATTGAAAACATATTAGAGCAATTTAAAACCTGCGAAAATAAAGGCTTCATTTTTAATTTAGGCCACGGTTGCTTGCCCGAAATGAAAAGTGAAGATTTAAAATATGTGGTAGAGCAAGTTCATCGTTACCAAGTTTAAAAAACAAGTATTTTTTTTAAGTTTAGAGATATTAGTTTTGGTTTTGAAGAAAAGTACAATTTTGTTACCTAAGCAATGATAAAAAAATAAATTTACCATCTGTACTGATTGTTTATCAATTGAATTTTTAAATGAAATAGAAGATAACTATTTTAAAGTAGAACAGCGTAAGCTTTTGTAAAATTTGCATTGCTTAAAGCGAATTATATTGTTGCTAAGCTTATTCTAAAGCATTTTTTTTTAACATTGTTGAAATTACTCACAACCCAATGTGGTAAAGGTGTAAAATGTTTCATTTATCGAATTACCATCATTACTGCAATGGGCTAAAAATTGACATTCAACTGTGGCACAAGGTGGCAAATCAAAAAAAATAGCATCATTAGTGTAACTTGAATAATTATACCATTGCGCGCCATTAAACCTATACTTTAGTTGATATGTAAGTACGTTGGCTATTTTCTCCCAACTTAAATAAGCTGAATTTTCTGTTAAATTACCAATGTTTATATTTGATATGTTTGAGCAAGCACTACATTCTGATGCACTTCCATTAGCAGTAATTGCTCCATACGAACTACAGCTGCTTTCTAATGTACTATTACTCATTACAGCTACCCCACCGGCTAAATCGTTGTTGGTAGGTTCACTTTTTATTACATTGTTTGTTAAAGTAGGATACATAATATCTAACTCATTGACCACATGCCCTAACATAAATGCATGGCCCAACTCGTGCATCATTACAGATTCGAAATGAAATTGACTAAACTCAATAGCATCAGTAAAACACCAGTCAATGTTTGGATTAATTCTTATATCTGCATCTAACTGATCGGCAAAACCAATACTACTACAATTACGCGATACTACTCTGGTACTGCCCAAAGTTGTAGTAGCAATTGAGGCATCGTAACAAATTACATTTAAACCATCGTACTTTTTACATACATTAGCAACAGCACCAGCATACACAAAATTTGATCCGGTGGTACAGTTCCAGGTTTTCAACGCGTTTTTTATTGCGGGTAATGCTCCATCATCTATTAATAGCTGCTCCACATAATAAGCCACCCTACCATCATTATCTTTCGATCTTAAACTTACTGGCACGCCATTAAAAACTTTTTTATTATAAATAACTTCTATTGTTTGGGTAGATGTTGTTATATCGCCTAATTGATTAGTAATTTTAACCTTACCAGATGCCACACCAGATGTGCTAATAGCAATTTCATCACCCGGTACAATAAATTCTATTTTCCTATCCGTCCAACTTATAATATGAGCAGGATCAATGTCTTCATAAACAGAGGGATTTAGGCTGGCAGGGCTACGCATAGCTACTTTGGCACTACCTGTTAAACTACCAAAACCATCACCAGTAATTCTTACTATGTCATTATTACCACCTGCCACGGTAATTGGGCTAACACTAGCTATACTTACTTGTTTTAATTTAGATTGCTTTTGTGCAGCATTATTAAAATAAAAAGACGCATTATGCTTTGCTATCATCATATTATTAAAATTAGCAAGCGTAACAGTTGAATTAACGTTTTCTAAAGTATTAGTAAACTCATTGTAAATAGCAAAATCAGTTAAATTATAAAAAACACTGTTAGTTTTAGTAGCAATTATATCACTTTTGTTTAGAAAAAAAACACCTTCTTTATGTAACGTTAAATTAGGTAGCCCATAAACTTCAAAAGTTATATCATCAACAGTACCACCTTCTGTTATTACAAAAATTGTATCTTTATTTTGGTTAGATGATTGCTTTACCGCAATAGCATGCTTGGTGTAAATATCATTTTTATTATGCCAAAAACTTTGCTGATCTATTACTTTACCTACCACCACCAATTCAGTAATATTTATAAGTTTATTTATCGGTAAGTTGCTTGAACCACACACTTGGCCCTTTAATAAAGTAACATTACAATTAACAATTATAGTAAGTAGCCAAATCAATTTATTATTTACGTTCATTAATAAAATTTATAATTCGAGTATTAGGTTACGGATTAATTGGTAATTGGTTTTCGAATTTCTCAACTTCATTTAGCAGATTATGAACGGCCATAGTTTACTAATGAAGATTTTAAAAAACCATTTTATGCTAACCATTTATCTATAAATAATAAAATTTACACTTTGAGAATTGCATAAAACATCCAGTAGCTCCCATAAAGTTACAGCCGAGGTTACATTGATAAAATATATGCAATTTTGTGTTTGTCTTTCCCCAATTATTGTAGCTTTATAATCAAAAAGTGGTAACGCAATGCAAGCCAAAAGAGGTTATGTTTATATTTTATCAAACAAGTATAGAAATGTGCTAAACATTGGAGTAACCAATAGTATTCGAAATAGGATTAATCAGCATAAATTTGAAAAAGGAAGCTACTTCAGCCATAAGTACAACACTAAACATTTAATGTTTTATTACTTTTTTGGCTCAATTGAAGAGGCGATTAAATTTGAGAAACAACTAAAATATTGAAAACGTGCCATAAAATTTGAGCGTATTAAAAAAGAAATACCGAGCTGGTGAATTTAACGACTGATTGGTTTTATGAGGTTAATTAAAACGACTGCGGTTGGTGCGAGTTGGGGATGCTGGATATTTTGCTTCGTTGCTTTTCTTAAATAGTCAAAGCATAACAAAGATTGACGTAAGTGCATGTGATACTGTTTATTTGAGCAATGAATGTATCGCTTATACCAAAGCTAAAAAGTTTTGTTAAAGAAACGGTAGAAGCTGGTTTATACAATAACGCTAGCGAGGTAGTACGTGAAGCTTTAAGATTATT
>ENA-ORXT01000857-ORXT01000857.1-marine-metagenome-genome-assembly--contig:-NODE-857-length-44551-cov-4.948644_pt1 | contig 44551 bp, 40 predicted proteins | sample MGYA00237868_ERZ511482 | MGnify/ENA metagenome assembly ERZ511482
GATCGGAAGAGCACACGTCTGAACTCCAGTCACGTTTCGATCTCGTATGCCGTCTTCTGCTTGAAAAAAAAAAATTACTGACTAATTAATCAACATAATTAAATATAATCATTCACTTATCTACTCGTTATCAATTAAAGAGCGAGCACTATATGACCAAAAAATATGAATGAAAACTGAACATAGGATGTACACTCACCACTAAAGTCGTAAGCATTAATTTTTCAGGTAGAAGAATAAAATAACTGAGATTTAAATATTTTTATTAGGTCTAGTAAGGTTTTTATCAACACTGCGTAAATTTAGGAATATTAGTTAAAAAGGAGCCTACCGAGTGAACATTCTTATAGCCCATGAAAGCAGATTAGTTGGAGAGGGTATGCGAATGATCGTAAAATCTGTATTCAGTGAGTTCAATCTTGTGGTGGTGGATTGTATTAATAATTTATTAAAACAATTCAGTATTGAAGAAAGCTTTAGTTGGAGTATTATTTTAATTGATTCTGGATTATCTGACTTTATCAGCCCCAAACGGCTCCATAAGCTTTCACCTAAAACAAAGATTTGCTTATTTAATGTAAACAGTAACCTGCAAACAAATTCTGAATACTTTCGGCGGGGGTTCAATGGTCTTCTATCGACATCATCGACATCAAGCACTGTAGAGCAAGCAATAAATTCTTTGCTACTTGATCAAAACTTCTTTCCAGGCGGAGTAAATGTACACAAAAGAACACCTCTGTTAAAAAGCCCTAGTTCCTTATCTAAGATTCCTATAACTTTTCGTCAGCAGGAAATATTGTCGTTGATGGCAATGGGCTTGAGCAATAAAGAGATAGCGAACCACTTCGATTTAACTGAATCAACGGTTAAACGGCACATGAGTAATATTTTTAAAAAGCTTGGTGCACAAAACAGAGTCGAAGCAGCAAGAATAGCCTCTGAGCATGGGTTACTGCTCAATTGAATGCAACCCACCTGAAGACCGTGACTTATCGCTATTTTCTACGCTAAGCCACTGTCTATTCAAGCCTACTTCAGCTTGGAACTGTCCTCTAAATTAAAATCATAAACGATTATATGGTGCTTTTTGCTGCTAAGTGTTCCTCTAAGTGGAATGGCAAAGCGACATTTGCTAGCAGTACAATAATGATCGATATCATAAAATGGCGCAGGGTACCCCCTGTGTGAGGGCAGCTTTAACGTAAACAACGGTGTGTCAGACCCTAAAACCCATCCACGCAATTCAGCATCTGCTGCACCTGTTACCATCACATCTGCTTTAGGAATAAAACCGACATCAAACACCGTTTCAGAGTGCCCAGAGAAAGTAGATGCATTGCTGGTATCGATTTTTCCTTGCTCATCCATTGGGTATTTTGTAACGACTCCACCCCGTCCAACGACGACAACTGCCTTGTCATCTGGCGTAAATACTACCTTACGGGCGTCCAGTTGAACTGAAAAAGAAGAAACGGCAGGCGATACCGGTAAGCCATCTTCATCGACCTTCCAAAGGTCGACCCGTTTTTTGCTGGCGGTGAGGAGATACTTCGCATCCTTAGAAAGGTCTATTGAGTTAAAGTCTAAATCCCTATCATCACCATAGTCCGGCATTTCTTCTTTCCATGCCCTATCGTTTTGAAGGTCTAGCACCTTAACTAGTCCATTGGTGTCTAAAGTGTAGAGATGATTACCTGATGGAGTGAACCGCAGGGATTCAAGTCGCTTAGACAGCTCAATTGGTTGTAGCTTATTGATGAGCTTACCCTTATCACTTAAAGAGAAAAAACTCAGCCTCCCAGCGTCCTTAACGTTAAGTTCGGCGTCATCGGGCTTATGAGATGCCACTGCAATCAAATTACCATTGGGTTGAGGCACGATATGCGAGATCATTTTATTCTCATTTTTAAGCGATACCCTGTCTGCGCTTAATAACTTTTTGTCTGTTTCTTTCCAATTTATGTTGCCAATATCTTCACGCCAAGCTCGAACAAATAACTCTCCGTCATCTGTTCCGTACAATAAGTGCTCTCCATCTGATGTGAATGAAATTGACCAAGGTTTGTCATTACCAACATCCAATACTTCAAAGTTTTGATTATTTAAATCCCAAGACATAAAGCCTGCCTCATCGGGCGTGTAAAGGCGGTTTTTTTGTCGATCATAAGCCATCCCACCAATCCCAAGCTTGTATTGGTGCCCAATAAGCGATAATAATTTCGTGCCTGCTTCAACGTCCCAAAGAAACAAGTTCCCTTTTACATCCCCTGAAACCAATCGCTCTTTACCATCTTTGTCATTAACCCACTTAAGACTAAATATTGTTCCGCCGTGGTTAGTTTGAAATGTCTGAATTGCCTTAGTTGACTTAATATAGCCATTAGAAAGCTCTTCTGAATCATAAATATCAATGCTTGTACCGTCTGAAATTGCAAGACGTTTGCCATCATGAGATAAGTCAATTCCAAGGGGATACACTGATCTCAAATCAATTTCTTCAGGTTCCTCCTCGTCAGTATTCCAAACCCTTAGCTGACCGACTTCACCATCAAAGCCATGGGAAAGGATTGCAAGCGTCTTATCATTGATAAACTGGATACCTCCCTCAGAGACCTGATGATTGATCTTTATTTCTTTAGGCTCATCCTCCGTGATTTTTCCACTTGGCCCAACGCTCCAAATCCTGACACGTACAAAGCCCGCCTTACCAGCGTGCCCTGTAGCCAAATAGCCTCCCGAAGGGCTGTAGGCAAGTGCTTTAATTTTTCCACTAGTCTGCTTTGTGTCTATTACTTCAGGCTCTAAAGTGTCTGTACGCCATTTCCAGATGGTGATTTTTGCGTTCGAGCCAGCAGCAGCAAAGTAATCATTATCAGCAGGGTTTATATCAATATCCAGTATTGATCTATCAAGTGTTGTTTTGTCCGTCTTGAGTAAATTAGGCGTTGAATTAGGCGAATCAAGGGACTGAATGAGTAGCACCCCATCTTCACCTACCGCGATTAGTTTATTATGCTTTTTGTCATACTCTATATCGTTTAAGGGAACCCCTACCTCCACATAACTTATGAGCGGCTGCAGACTATTGGCATCAATCTGGGCTCTTAACAAGCTGATTTGAACCTTATCTTTTTTCGTTAAAGCATCCGTTTTTACTTTGTTGAGCTCCTCAAATGCAGACAAATAGCTTTCGAAATCTGAATAATTTGCAGCTAATGTAATTTGCTGCTTAGCAATTAATCTAGCTTTATTTTTTTCTGCCTTTTCTATGATTTTCTTCTTTTCTTTAATCTCATACTCAAGTGAGCGTAAGTTGTGTTCACCCCTAACTTTAGTCGCTTTTAACTTTACTTCAGCGGTCGCTAGTTTTGCCTGAACCTCTTCTAATTTTGCTTCCAAAACTCCTGAATTGGCTTTCACTTTGTTTGCATAGGCAGCCACGTTTTGCACATTCTCACTGACTTCCTCCTTTGCTTTCTCTGCATTCTGCTGAGCAAGTTCTGCATTCTTCTTAGCTAATTCTGCAATCTGCAGCTCTCTCTTTGCATTCTGTTTCGCTAACTCTGCGTACTTCAGATCTCTTTCTGCAGTGCGTTTCGCTAACGCTGTGTACTTCAGCTCTTTTTCTGCATCATTTTTCTTGCTGTTGATTGAGTCTATATAGATAAACCCAGACATGAGTAATATAAATAACCCCAGCAAACCCAACGAGATATTTCGCTCTTTTTTCTGCTTTCTAATCTCTTGATCCTTCGTTCGCTTCTCTAGCTCTTGGTCTTTAGTGCGCTTTTTTAACTCTCGATCATTAAGTACACTCTTTTCAAAAAAACTATTTGCACTGTCAAACGAGCCTTTTCTATACCGATCAGCCCATGCAACGCTTGGACTAAACTCCTTTTTCCAACGTTTTGCATATTGCAAATCGCGCCCTGTTAGAAGTTCACCAGCCCCCCTTGCAAATCGATCCGATCGGTCTAAAATAACTTTGTACTGCCTGGCATTTTCACTTTCCTGATAGATCCATTTTTTTAGCCTTCGCCATTGCCTGATAAGGCTTTCGTGGGTGATATCTATGGTTAAATCAGAATGTAGCGGGATTTTTTCTGTAGGCATTAAAAAGTTGTGTCCCTCCTGCCTGAAAACGTCTATAACGCTAAAAATATTCGGCTCATCTTCACAAGTAACACCCTTTATTTCCGCAACCTTAACCTCTCTTCGGATGTACTTTTGGTCATCTCTTTCAGCCAATAACGCGAACATTTTTTTTGCGATTAATTGCTTCTCATCTGAAAGCGATCTGTAAATCTCATCTAAATGGTCATTCAGGATTTTACTAAGGCCTCCTGCATGGCGATACTCTTCAAAAGTTAACACCTTATCTTCTGATCTGTCCCATAGCCTCTTTAGTGCGTGCTGCAGCAGCGGAAGGTGATCAGGCGAATTTGACGCATCATTGATAATATCGTTAGCCAGCTTTGGTTCTACCTGCCCCGCATAAAGCAAAGCAGGCAAACAAATCGCTTCGTTTAACTGCTCTCTTGTGAGTCGTGGCGTAAGATACATGCCCTCGTTAATTGCCTCTGGCAAGCCATAAAAGCTCCCAGCATCACCCAGAAAGTCCGACCTCATGGTAATAATGATATAAACATTATTATGCTTTGCCGCTTCAATTATCAGTGCAACAAACGCCGCCGCTAAGTTCGGACTCTCTTTTTTATAATAACGAAACAACTCTTCAAATTGGTCAACAAGAATTAAAAGACGCGTCTTTCCCCCGTATTGCGACATATCAAAATAGCGCCCTATGGCATAGGTACTCTGCCTTAGCTTTGCAGCAAAAATATCCGCATCAATCATAGGCTTGTCGCCATCGGCCGATGCGCAGTGCTTCAACGCCGCAGCGAGGTTTAAAAATGGATCAGAACCTGGTCGCATTTCAGCGATTTCCCAATCGGTGCCTAGCTCGCCCATATACCCCTTAGCCAAAGAGGGAATAACACCTGCTTTAACAAGGGATGACTTACCTGATCCCGACGAACCCAGCACAGCCAAAAACTTATTCGATTTGAGGCTTTCTAATATTTCGTTTACGTGTGTTTGTCGCCCAAAAAATATCGTTGCTTCGCTCTTCTCAAAAGGCCTAAGCCCAGGATACGGGGTGTTAGCTTTCACGAGTGAACCTCCTCTATAAACTGATCAAGACAATTTGAGCTAAAGTCAGCGTTGCACGTTAGAAAACTTGTGCCGGGTAAGTGGACTCTGAGTGGATCATCTGCACATGAGCAGCTGCAAACAACGATATCGGGATGAGGCTTATCTGGATTATTAAGTATTTTAGCCCAGGCCGTTGCGAGGTGTTGGTCTATGACACCTGCGGGTGTTTTTTCGTGTAACATCAAAATCTTATCGCACAATTCAATTCCCGTGGTAATGCTTTCATCAATGGCTGCCGGGTTATCGTTGTAACGTGGCAGTGCCGTTCCAAAACCTTTCTCGTTTAGCGCACTTGCGATGTTTTCTGCGCTCTCTATATCCTCAGGGCCTGTGTGTATGAATATCATCGACCCCGTTTGATTTTCAGACGTTAGTTCCTCTGTTTTGTCTGGCGTCAACGCTTTAATGATTTGTTTAGAAAAATCAGCCGGTGAGCTCTTTACGATGAACTCCCCCTCAAGCAGCGACCTGTGCTCATCCGATTGAACCGCGCGTATGTTTAACGAGGGGTCACACCACTGAATCACATCAACCCCTGCCTCAATAGCTTCTTTATAGTCAATAACGGGGATATCTAAGAGCGGATCTTCGTCCAACAATTGCACCAGTAGCTCACAGTCTTTGATGGCAACATTCATTGCCTCTGAACTACTGTTGTTTGCAGGGACCGCCTCAATACCTTGTGCCGCTAGGTTATTAATAATCAACCGTCGGTCATTGTCCAAATTTAGACTAACGGGGGAAAGGTAGATTTTTTTGTGCGTTGTTACTGGTTCAGATGAAGAATTATCCTCCAGCATACGACCAATATCGGCCGCTACAGCAACCATTCGACTGGAGTAAAGTGCCGCATCGCTAGAGATCGGATCACCAAGCTTCATATCATCGCCCATAGGCGTTTTAGTAAAAAATGAATACCCCACCACATCCTGTAACTCACGAGGCAGCGCTTCTCTTTTTGATAATTCATTTCTTTTTGGCGAATCGAGATCAACGATAAACACTCGGCCTTTAAAATCGGCATGCGTATCGATGAACATATCAAGTTCACTACGACACCATCGCGACTTTAGCCACCCCTTAGACATCATCAAGACCAATCCATCTGAAGATGCAAGTTCTGGCTTTAGCAAGTTAGGGTCGATGCTATCTCTGCCACGCACTCGCTCGCTATCAATCCAAAGCTCGCAGGCCTCTGTACGACCCAAATCAGAATGCAGGGATTTTTTTAATTTATTGGCAAAATGATTAACCCACCTCGTCTCCTGCGTCCCACCTGAGTCGTTATCCCCATGAAAAAAATTGTTCACGTGCGCATAACTTACAAAAATCTTTGCAACCATAATCAAGCCCCTCCCCGAAGGCTACAAACGTCTAAACCCAGTCAACTTGCGCCATCAATAATTGATCAGCATCAATACACTTTCTTGTTTCACACACTAAATTTTGTCCTCTTTAACCAATCGCCAATATTGATACCCAATCGAGGTCAGCTTGCATGACTTGGTATTGATCGCCGCAAAATACATAAACTCAGCATCTACAGGCACGACAAGCCCCACACTTTGGTACATCTGCAGGTCTTTGAATATTTCAACTTTTGCAGGATCTGCTGTCTCATGTGTGAATTCAAACTCTGGGTCTAACTCAAAGTCATCAATAGGCTCAGGAAAGTATTCAACTATTTTTCTTAACGTGGCTAGAGGCACTTTTGGCTGAACGTGACGAACAGGTGAAAAGCCTACAACATTGGTTTTAAATATAGGCCTCTGATCCCACGCCCCTAACGCTTCATCTACATAAGCGTAGAGCGAGCCGGTCGTGATATTCCCTCGGATATCTGAAGCGCCCCCATTGAGCGCATCGATTAACAACGTAGTAAATACGCCCCCTTTACCAGTCATCTCTAACGCTTTTTCACTATCCCTGCTAGCGGTTAAAACAGACAGGCCTTCTGATAATTGGCTCGTCGAATGGCCAGACAAGCTCGGCGACCCCATCGCGCCAGAATGACAGCAGTCAAAAATGATGATTTTATTTTTTGATGTAGACTGATTTGCGATGGACAATATTGCATCCATTGAAACACCCTCATCATGATCCTCTGCATCAGGTGTTACCAAGTAACCACCCGTACTGTTTATCAGCCCATGACCCGAAAAATACAACAAGGCCATTTCCGAATCGTCCGAGAACAGCTCTTCAATTGATTTGCGTAATACTGACCGAGAGATCTGCTGCTCATCCGAGGTCATTAGTTTTACTGAAAAGTTTTGTGTTTTATCCGTATCATCATGCCGGCTTAGCACCTCGCTAATCGCCTTTGCATCGCTCACACAGGCACTTAACGGGTACGATGGGTAGTCATCAATACCAATCACTACGGCTTTTCTCATTCCCTGCTCCTTACTAATACTTAGTGATTGACTGTCTAAATCAATGCTTTTATCTTGCTTTTGCAAATTTAAATCCGCCCTCTAACTGCTTATCAATTAAATTTTATTGCCTAGCTTTTGCACCCTGTAAAATGCTGTGGAGATAGTTAATGGCGACTTTATTAACAAAATAAGAGGTATGATCAGCATCGACCACTGTCAATGGCATTTCATAAACGCGGCCACGCGGCACGCTCGCCATACTGCTATGCGCTACGGCAATGTCGTTTGCCTCGTGAAACAATGTCTTTGTAAAGAAATCAGTGACTCCTAACCAGCTGTGCTGCTTCAACGTTGAGAGCAACCGGTTTAAACGGCTATCGCCATCCTCTAGCGCCAGTTTTAACTGAGCGGTCTCACCGGCAATCATGTAATAAGGAATATTGGGGTCATTAGCTTCATATAAGTACGCTAGTGTTTTTGAATTGCTACCCATCTCATCTAACGTATCATCTGCGTTATTGAGCAGGTACATCAAACCCGCAACACCAATGCCACCTGCAACACCTGCGATTCCATTTGTCGCAAGCGTTATCATGGTAACCAACCATTTCTTTACATGATTGAAAGGCGAGCCTCCATTTGGTGTGCCTAACATGACTAACTTAGATACGGTCGGGCAGGCAGGGTCTTTCTCTATCATCCAACGTGAAACCAATCCACCCATTGAGTGAGCAATAATTACTAACTCTTTTTTATGATCACCACCGAGGCCTACCGCTTCCAAATTTTTTCTCAGCAGATCTGCTGTTTCTTGTATCGGCGTGTTCAAGTTTTCGTAGTCAAAAGTAAGCGTTAAATACCCCTTCCCAAGACGTACCCCATCAACCTTTCGGTTAACAACACCGGCCATTTGCTGCGTATCGCCAATGATTCCATGCAAGAACAACAGTATTTTATCTGCCTGCTTAATCTCATTTTTAATTGCACTGACATCATCAATATAGTCAGCAACCTCCAAACTTTCGGCGCTGCTGAACTGAGCAATAGCGAGTCGATCAGTGCCCCAATCAAGCTTTAGCTTGTCATATGCAACTTTTTTGAAGAAGAGTAGTAAAGAACCTCCAACGCTTCGGTCTCCAGAGCGGACCGTCTCTGGCAGTTGATTGATAACGACCCTGATCATTCCATTGCCATCGTATCGTCCAAACCCTAAAGGAATCTCAAATTCCTCGTCGTCGCCACCGCTGTCCTCTTTACTGAACAGTAGCAAGCCTTCATTTCCAGCGACCTCGGCAGTGGTTGTTATCTCAAGGATCAGAGGCTTGTCTAATGTTGAGCCTCCATTCAACCCTTTGTTTGAATCGTCATCCAAATCCAATCGGAGCCCAATAACCGAGTTTGGATTATCCTTGGCATACTCAAGACTAGCCATTGCGGATATATCGTGAGCGAGAACATGAATATCATTTGATAAAGCAACGGCTTCTTGACTATCGACAAACTGAGAACCCCGTGGCTTTATTACATTAATGGCAAAGGTTTGAGTACGGGCTTTGTGGATGAAGTGCCCCGAGTCAATGTCGTCTTTATCGCCATCATCCATAGATTTAGCCTGTCGACTGACGTGAGGGTTGAGCTCAGTCAGTAATGCTTGAAGGCTAGACTGCTCAAGGGCACCAATATCAATTTCAAAATTACTAACAATTAGCTTGAGGTAATCGGTAGTTTGGCCGTCACCTAGCGGTGACAGCAAAGCCTTTGGTACGCTAAAAGAGACCCGCTCATTTCTGGCACCGTCTACATTTCTAAAATAAGTCCATATAGGGCTTGCAGGTTTAATAACCGATGAAGTGCCATCCCGATCTTTTCGCTCGGTCAACCTCAACACTGCTTTATTAGCCAGTACCGAGGTACTGCCTTGCACAGGGTCCATTAGTAACAATGATACAAAAGCGTCCTCGTCATTTGGCCATTGAATATTGGCATCTAGCTCAAGGGACATCTTAATAAAGGGCTTGATTAGCTCTGCTTTTTTAGCGCTCTGTTGATAGTACAAATTAAAAACATTGTCTTCATTTTGGAGCCTAACGTAATTGCCACTATCAGGGTCCTGTTGCCTTATCACTAATGCTACAAGACCCTCAGGGATCAGCGAGTCTTTCAATACGTATACCAAACCCTTGGTGTGCTCCCATCGAGCCATGTGTGCAGCTAACTTGAGTGCAATCAACTCGCGAGGCAAATTCCCCTCTCTCTCGATGATAGGCTCAACCGCTAATTGCAAACCGAGACGCCTATTAAATACAATACTTTGCTCACTGGCTTCTAACAGGTACTCAGCGCTATCTACTGGCTCAACATAGTGTTGAGTATCCGAGTTCTGCAGTGCTTTACTGATGGCTAAAGTGTGTTGCTCTTGACCGATGAAAGCGATGGGCAGTTTATCAATAGCAGGGTCAACCAGCTGTGCCTGATATGTTAACTGTTGATCTAGTTCTAACGACCCATCAAGCACTGTTAGACGACTGCCATTGTTAGGCAAATCGGTGGGGGATACGTCTGTTACAGTTGCCTCTGTCACTTTTTTTCCATCAGACAGTAAGTCTAAGCGGGCATTATAATTAATACCTTGCGCAACGCCTGCACTCAACCACCATGCGTTACTGTAATAGCTAACGGGGTAAATAACGGGCTGGATATCTTGCGATAAAAACGTTTGGTGAATACTACGTTTTTCACCTACGGCCTCCAGCTGCGGGGTTTGATTGTCAACCCGCACCCCGACACGCTGCGTTGCTGCATCGACTAAATTGCGGTAGCTCGGTGCAAAATGCTGGTGCTTGATCGCCTCACACAGGCTGTATGTAAACGCGCCATACTTCTCCCAATCAAAATAAATCTCTTTCGATAACTGATCGTTTCGACAAGCCGACAGCGCAATGTGATTGCCTTCTGGCATTAAGGAGAAATCCTCTAACCAAGGCTTCGCTTCTGGGTCATCGAAAAAGAGATAGCTATCTAGTGGCCGCGTGGCATTGCTACCCGGGGTTTGGCGCACCACCTCTTCAAATTCATCGCCCATATAACGCGTTGCATCGCCTGAATTACAACTGTCTATAATCGTAATGACTTCGACGCCTTTTTCGCTAAGCTGGTGAATTAAAAAACGCAGCTCTTTATCTGACAAATCATAAAGCTCAGCCGCCCGACTATCATGACAAACCAGCGTTTCATTTCTTCTACCTTGTGCGCCGCTGCGCCACATTCTCGGGTCGGCTTTTTCCGTTGAGCCGTGACCAGAAAAATAGAAAATTGCACTATCACCCTGCTTAGCTTTCCCTAGGTGATTTCTAAAGGCATCGACAATTTTAGCCCTAGTTGCACACTCATTTGTAAGCGTCACGCACTGATTAGCCGTTAAATTGTAACGCGCTTTTAGCAAGCCTGAGATGAGACTAACGTCATTAACACACCCACCAAGGTCAATACTTTGCCCACCCTTGGTGCGATATTGATATTCGTTGATACCCACAAATAAAGCATAAACGCTGTGTTGGCTTTCCATATTTCTCCTCCCCCTACCGTCCACCATGTTTAAATTATGAAAGGCTTTTCCTCAGCAAATTTATCTTCCACGTGCCCACCCAAAACCAGCTGCGGTGTTTGATTCCAATCAGCAGGAATCCTATTGCCCACCTGATCAATCAACGCTTGATAGGTACCTGTAAAATTACCCTGGTCCCAAACATGCAGCAAACGGCTAGTAAATACGCCTTGTGGGTGCGGGTCGTCCTCAAACGCATCACCGGATAGTTGCTCTTCTTTGCAGGCGGCCAACTGAAGTAACGATGCCGCAATCGTTGGTGTGCTGGCTCTCATAAAATCGCCGTGTGCAAACCAATCGGCATAGACAGACTTATTATTTTTTAACACCTCAACGGACTTATTCAGGCCTAAGCTACGAGAAGGTGGCAGGGTTTCTTCATTTTCACTATCGTCTAAATTGCGGAAGTTATTAGTGGCGTGACAAGAGTCTGACACCCAAATGATCTTTACGCCTGAGACGAAGCGTGCAAGCTGACGATTGAATTCATCGTCACGGTATTGACGATCAAATAGACATAACGTTTCATCATTATCTTTATCATCACCACTTTCATCTAATACCTGACCGCCATGGCCGGAGTAGGTCATAAAGAAACTATCGCCCTCTTTCAGCCGGTCAGCCGCTTGCGTTATCTTTTGGATGACATTAGTGGTTGTTGCCTGATCATCTAACAAAATGCTACTTTCAAAGTTTTGTTTATCGGCAATTGTTTGCATGGCAATAGCATCATTCCTGCAGCCATAAAGTGTGTTCTCATCACCATAATGGTTAATGTCTACAATATTTACACCTATGTGCAAAGAGATTCCTTGTTGCATGAAGCGGCTCCTTTGAGTTATTAACGATTTTCAGCGGGGGTTTGTAAAAAAATCTAACATCGCGCTCTGATCAATTAGCCCAACATTTCAAGGGCTGTTTAGAAACGTTGCTGTATTAAGTAACAAACCTAAAACAAAAACCTAAGGGGGTAAGGAATAATAATGTTCAAAAAAATATCTAAATTTAGCAAAAACTATCGCGTGAGCGCGAGACTGAAGGTCAAAATAAAGAGCCCTACCGCGAATATCAAAGCTGCCACTTTTGTAAACCATCAGTAAAAAACTACAATTTCCAATAAAAAACCGCAATACTGACCCTATGCTAAAGCCCAGCACCCTTGAACAACGCAGCACTTGGACTATCGACGCCCTTGACTACCTCGATCAAGGCATAACGGTATTCGACCATGAGCTGCGCCTAGTCGCCTGCAATAAACGCATGTTAGAGCTACTTGAGCTTCCAGAATCTCTTGCAAAAACCGACCAACACCTCAGCGAATTTTTCCGATTCAATGCCCAGCGCGGCGAGTATGGCGAAGGCGATATCGATACTCAGGTTGCTGAGCGAGTGGCGCTTGCCAAAGACTTCAAACCTCATGTATTTGACCGTATTCGTCCCGATGGTACGATTATCGAGGTGCGTGGTAACCCGATGCAAAAGAACGGCGGCTTTGTAACAACCTATACCGATGTTACAGAACAGCGCCACGCCGAGGCCCGCCTTGAAAATCGAGTTGTTAAACGAACCGAAGAATACCGTCAAGAAACGGCGGCGCATTTAAAAACAGCCACCGCGCTACACAAGAGCGAACTATGGATTCGTCAGATTGCCGACGCGGTCCCAGCGCTGATCGCTTACATCGATAAAGACAATCGCTATCAGTTTGCTAACAACGTGCATCAAAGCTGGTTTGGTTTAGAGCGCAAGCAACTTATCGACCGTTCTATTGTTGATTTTGTTGAAGCTAAAAACAAAGTACAAATTGAACGTGATATCGCCATCGTTTTGCAAGGTACCGAAGTTTCCAGTGAGTACGTGATTCGCCGCAAAGGACGCCCGCCCATGGACGTCTCAATTACCTTCATCCCTCACTTTGACGATGCTAAAGATTTACAGGGGTATTTCTTTTTAGGGCAAGACCTTACCGAGCATAAACAAACGCAGCGTGAGTTAGTTGAATCACAAAAAATGCAGGCGCTAGGACGCTTAACGGGCGGTATCGCACACGACTTTAATAATTTGTTAACCATCATTTTGGGCAACCTCAATTTCATCGAAGATGACAATTTAGAGACCGCTGAAATGCGTGAGGTGATTCAGCATTGCCAACAGGCGGCTAAGCGCGGAGGTAAACTGATTCAACGCCTATTAACCTTCTCTCGGCGCCAGTCCCTTAAACCAGAACCCACTCACCTCAATGTAATTGTTGATGATTTTAGTCTGCTGTTAAAACGCACCTTGGGTGAGACCATTCAGATAAAAAACACCCTCGGGGCGAACTTGCCGCTGGCATTAGTTGATAAAAACCAGCTAGAGACCTGCCTATTAAACCTTGCGCTTAATGCAAGAGACGCCATGCCCGGGGGCGGCAAATTATGCATTCAAACAAAAACGTATTTTAAGCCCAAGCACCATCACACATTTTCTGACTTGCCCAGTGGCGACTACCTTATGCTCAGCGTTAGAGATGAAGGCGATGGCATGTCAGAGGAAACCATTAGCCGTGCGTTTGAACCGTTTTATACCACCAAGCCTGCGGGTGTCGGCACGGGTTTAGGGCTAAGTATGGTGTATGGTTTTGTCAAACAGTCAGGCGGTGGAATTGACATAAAATCGACGTTAAATGAAGGCACGGTTATAAGGTTAATACTGCCGATAGACGAAACGGCGATAGAAGCAACGCATTCTAGTGTGGCGCTTTTAAAGTCATCGGTCAAAAGCGCTCGCGTGTTGTTAGTGGAAGATGACGAAGGCGTTCGCCACTTTGTTCATCGCACCTTAGATAAAATGGGTTACCAGGTTGATTTAGCAGAAAATGGGGAGCTTGCTTTAAAACAACTTCACGACAACCCAGATTATGACTTGGTACTGACCGATATCGTGATGCCAGGCGCGGTTAGTGGTTTAGATTTATATTCTCGTATTCAAAATGCTTGCTCAAACACTCAAGTATTGTGTATGACCGGTTACTCAGAGCAATTAGACGCTGATTTGGATGAGAAGCACCTGCTACGAAAACCCTTCCAACGCAATCAACTGGCGACTAAACTTGAACAACTACTAGAGGCATCACCCACACTTCAGCGGCACACTATTAGCAACCATGCCTAAGCTATCAAACCATATCTTAATTGTAGATGACGAAGCGGCGATTCAATCGCTGATAAAGCGCTATTTTCAAAAAAATGGCGCCACGGTTTACTGTGCAGGCTCCGGTGAAGCGATGCATGATTTGCTAAAACTTCACAGCATCGACATGGTGTTTTTAGACGTCAACCTACCTGATAAAAATGGCTTCACACTGCTAGATGAAATTAAACAACACTACGACGCTGGCGTGATTATGTTGACCTCCCAAAACGAGCTAAGTGACAGGCTAACGGGGCTTAACGGCGGCGCTGACGACTTTGTGCCTAAACCGTTTGAAATGAGTGAGTTGCTAGCCCGCTCTAACGCTGTTTTGCGCAGGCTCGGACGTTTAAAAACGGCCCCTGAGCCCGACACAGCACGCTATGAATTTCAGGGATACTGCCTTGATATTAAGGTGCGCGAACTTTACTCGCCCAAGCAACAGCGCGTTGAGCTGACACCCGCTGAAATAGACTTATTACTCGTTTTTCTCAAACATCCTGAAACAGTGCTCAATCGGGATTACTTATTACAGCAAACCCGTGGACGCGATGCCGGCCCATTTGACCGAACCATTGACGTACGTGTTGGGCAGCTGCGCAAAAAAGTCATTATCCCCGAGACACAGCCGCCGCTCTTCAAAACGATCCGCGGTGGTGGCTACATACTACAAAGCACCGTAAACAAAATAGAACCCGATAAATCGATATAGCAATACATTAAGCGCGATAGAGTCGCGTTAGCATTTTGGAGAATCATTATGAACGACCCGATCGTAATTACAGGTATCGCACGCACCCCGATGGGTAGCTTTCAAGGTGCACTAACTCAGATGACGGCCTCACAATTAGGCGCAGCGGCCATTAAAGCGGCGGTTGAGCGATCGGGCATTGCACCTGAGGCAGTTCAGGAAGTGTTGATGGGCTGCGTATTGCCCGCAGGCCAAGGTCAAGCACCTGCTAGACAAGCCAGCTTAGGTGCGGGACTGCCGCTCGGCACGGGGTGTACTACAATTAATAAGATGTGTGGCTCGGGCATGAAAGCGGCGATGTTAGCCTATGACTCACTGATGGCGCTTAGCAATGACATTGTGGTTGCAGGCGGCATGGAGAGCATGAGCAATGCGCCCTACCTCCTACCAAATGCACGCGGTGGCATGCGTATGGGGCACGGTGAGGTAAAAGATCACATGTTTTTAGACGGCTTAGAAGATGCTTATGAAACCGGCCGCCTGATGGGCTCTTTTGCTGAGGAGTGCGCGGATAAATATAACTTTAGCCGTGAAGCGCAAGATGAGTTTGCAATTACATCACTTAAACGCGCTCAAGAGGCGATCACGTCAGGGGCATTTGAAGATGAAATAACGCCCGTTACCGTCAAATCACGAAAAAGTGAAACGCTTGTTACAACAGATGAATCGCCATTTAATGCAAAAATTGACAAAATCCCAACGCTGCGCCCAGCGTTTCGCAAAGAGGGTACGGTGACCGCGGCCAATTCAAGCTCTATATCCGATGGTGCAGCGGCGCTAACCATGATGCGCCGAAGTGTCGCTGAAAAACACGGGCTCACACCCCTGGCCGTTATCCATGGGCACAGTACCTTTGCTCATGAACCGGCATGGTTTACCACGGCTCCTGTTGACGCGATAAAAAACCTGCTGACTAAAATCAATTGGACAAGTGATGAGGTCGATTTATTTGAGATTAACGAGGCCTTCGCGGTGGTGACCATGGCGGGAATGCATGACCTTAAGCTATCTCATGACAAGGTTAATGTAAACGGAGGAGCCTGCGCGCTGGGGCACCCTATTGGCGCATCAGGCGCTCGCATTTTGGTGACATTGATAGCCGCTTTGCAGCGCCGCAAGCTTAAAAAAGGCATTGCCGCGCTGTGCATCGGTGGTGGTGAGGCAACGGCAATGGCGGTGGAGTTAGTCTAATGATACTTAATAAAGAACAAATCATGATCAGGGATATGGCCAGAGATTTTGCTCAAGCGCGCTTGGTGCCTAATGCCGCCGCATGGGATAAGCACAATACATTTCCCGCAGAAGCACTCAAAGCAATGGGCGAGCTTGGCCTTTATGGTATGACCATTCCTGAACAATGGGGTGGTGCAGGGGTTGATTATGTCTCATTTGCATTAGCCATCGAGGAAATTGCAGCGGGTGATGGCTCGTGTTCTACAATTCTAAGTGTGAACAACTCAGTCGTTTGCGGGCCATTATTGCAATTTGGCACCGACTTTTTAAAGAATAAATACCTAAAGCCCCTCGCCTCCGGAAGTATGCTGGGCTGCTTTTGCTTGACCGAACCACAGGCGGGGTCTGACGCCTCAGCACTGCTGACCAGTGCGGTAAAAGATGGTGGTGAATACGTGTTAAACGGCACCAAGCAGTTTATTACCTCAGGCAAACACGCCGACCTAGCTATTGTGTTTGCAGTGACCGATCCGAACGCAGGCAAACGAGGCATTAGCGCATTTGCCGTCCCAACCAATAACCCGGGCTATAAGGTGGCGAGCCTTGAAGATAAAATGGGCCAGCATGCATCCGATACGGCCCAAATTCTGTTTGATAACTGCCGTATCACCGCTGACCATTTAATTGGTGAGGAAGGTCAGGGGTACAAAATTGCGCTAGGCAATCTGGAAGCGGGCCGAATCGGCATTGCCGCGCAATGTGTCGGTATGGCGCGCGCCGCCTACGAAGCGGCACTAAGCTACGCAAAAGAGCGCAAGAGCTTTGGCCAAGCCCTTATGCAACATCAAGCGATAAGCTTTAGACTGGCTGAGATGGCAACGCAGCTGGAGGCGGCTCACCTATTGGTGCTTAGTGCCGCTGAACTTCAAGAGGCGGGCTTACCGTGTTTAAAAGAGGCTTGCATGGCCAAACTATTTGCCTCGGAAGCCGCTGAGAAAATCTGCTCCGATGCCATCCAGATTCACGGTGGCTATGGTTACCTAAAAGACTTCCCAGTTGAGCGCATTGCAAGAGATGTACGCGTTGCACAAATTTACGAAGGTACAAGCGATATTCAAAAAATGGTGATTGCAAGGCAGCTGAGTGCTGATTGACCACTCTACCGCTGGTACAGCCTGTCACGCCCCTAAAAACTAGCATATCTGCCGATCGTTACCGCGTGACCAGATACCAAATCCTTAGCCTAGAACAAAATTAAATTTGTGTGGTATTCATAGCACTCTGACGGATTAAGTCTGGGTTCATTTAGCCCCGCTACTCCAATTTTGATTGAATGCTAAGGAACCGCTATGCCCAAGAATTATTTTCCAGCATTGCTTATAACGGCAACACTTTTATGCGGAACAGCGGCTCACGCTGAAGTCTATCGATGGGTTGATGTTAACGGCATTACGCATTACAGCGACGCAGCGCCTGCAACCAGACAGCAGCAAACTTTTGGTTACGGTCAGCTAAACAGACCATCTCCCCCTCAAAGAGCTTTTAAAAACACAAGGATGTCCTTCCCCGGTCAACCTCTTAGAGCGACCTCCAACGCCACTCCTAAGCAAAAGCCCAGATTAAAGCCTAGGTTAAAGCGTCAATCAAAGCGCAAAGCAGTGATGGTTAAACGATCAAACACAACGCGTGCTCGTCCTACCTTACGCCCTAAAGCAAAAACTCAAGCTGCCACAAAACCCCAAGCTCAAGCACTAAGAAAAAGTCCCCCTCAGCAACAAGATTCACAGCCGTTCAGAGAGTTTCAACTGATTGATAAACCAGCACCAACACCAGCACAAGCGGCCCTGTTAGAGCAAAAGCCTAACTTAAACGCGGCTGAGTATGACTTATACCCACAGCCTGCCAGCACTGACAAAAAGCCGATCAAAAACGTCAAACAAACGCTCTGTAGTGAAAAAAGAATGCTGCTAGCAGCGTTACAAGAAACAGGTTTTAAATCGTATACGGATGAAGAAGGGCACTATCGACTAGCATGGGGAGGCGACGGCATTTATCAGGGAAAGCGCCGTTTTTTGAGCGATGGTGAAATTTCCTTAAAAACTAAACAAGTCACCTTTGAAGTCGAGCAATATTGCGACAAGCCCAACGATCAAAAACGCCAAGACGCGGCTAGAGCGAATTGGATTCGTGCGGAGTATTGTGCGCTGAGCCAAGCCGTTTTAGAGGATTTAGAACACCCTTTTATGAGGGCCACTGACGATCGTATTGAGCAACAAAACAAGGAAGTTGAGCAGCTATGCGCTGAGTTAGCGCCCGGGCGACATCGTAATGACAATCGCTATTATCCAGTAGCCCTGCAGGCAGACGTTACGTTGCCGCGTTATCTCACACTCAAAGAAGATGAAGCCTCACAAACACCCTCAACAAACCCAAAGGAGACGTTAGAACAGCTACTCGCCTTGATCCAGTAACAGTAGCACTAGCGTCAACATACCCAAACCTACTTAACATTTACATGCGAAGGAATTGCTATGTCTAAAAATATCTATATCACTTTGTTAGTGTCATCAACCTTATTGCTTGCAGCGCCTTCTCACGCAGGCGTGTTCAAATGGATCGATGCTAATGGCCTCACGCATTACAGCGATAAGGCTCCAAAACATCAGCCTAGCCAATCATTAAAGCAGCACTCAGGCGTTGTTTATGACCTTGAACTCATTGGTAAAAAACCGATTAAACGCAAGGCTACACCTCAGGCGACCCCCACACTGTCAGTGCCTGTGATGACACCATTAAACAAGCCAGACCTGTTTGCGGTTGAGTACGACATTAGAAAAACGGCAATAGAGACAAAACGCACCCCCATAAATAATGTCAGGCAAAAGCTCTGCACCGATGCAAGAATGCAGCTAGCGGCGCTAAATGAGGCTGGCCACAGTGGATATTTTGATGAGGAAGGAAATTACCGATTGGCTTGGGGTGCAGACATTGTCTATCAAGGGCCGCGTCGGTATCTCACCGACCAACAGACCAATAACCTTAGCAAAACAGTGGGCGTTGAAGTTGAACAATACTGTCATCACCCCTACGACCAAAGCCTGCAAAATGAGGCCCGTGCTAGCTGGATTCGAGCGGAGTACTGCGCGGTTAATAAGGCTTTTTTAAGAAACCTTCAAGCACCGTCTAAAAGAACCTCTACTGATGAAATCAATAACCAATTAGCGCAAGTTGAGCGGTTCTGTGCTGAGTTAGGACCTGATGAGCATCGCGGTGATGAGCGTTACTATCCAACCGCATTGCGCAGCAAGTTTATCAACAGCTGGCGCCAAACAAAGCACTGACAATCAGTATTTCAATTCACTGGGGACCACATCCGAGCGCTGATAGAGCGGATGTGCAGGCTCCCCTGATTTATTCATTTTCAAACACTGCAAGCTAAGTAATCGCCTCTTTACCTGCTTTGAGCGGTTTAAAAACACACCATCATTACCCCAAGCCGCCACCACCAAACCGGCATCTTTTGCCAGCAGTGTGAGCCACTTGTTGTTTTGTGAACCAATTGGATTACTAGCCGCTTTCATCTCAAGTGGGTCAGTCGCTCGGTAAGCAAACAAATTAGCCATACACACTCCACCGTAACCCCAAGATTTTGCAAAATTCATACAGCGAATTAGTGTTGGGTCGTCGGTGGTTTCATCGGCTGTTGATGGGTTAAGCCCAATGAACATGACGTAGGGTTTACTGTCATCCCAAGTACGCCACAGAGCATAACGATACCGCCTGCAACGGGATAATTTTGCTGTATTTTTTAAAAGACTAGTCATCGATATTTGTAAAGTCTAGTTAATCAAATTTTCTAGGGCGTAACACCTGCACATCGCTAATGTAACTGACCATGGCATAGTTATCGTAATATTTTTCTTGCAGGTACTGCCCCATCTCGTTGGCAAAGGCCGCCGTGCAAATAATCTCAACACGTATATTAGCATTAGCGTCCCAAGAGGCGTTTCGCGAACCTTGGCTGCCCCTGCCGCGTGCATTGGTAATGGTATAACCCAGCCCACCGAGCTGCTTGATATCACTAATCAAACGCGACTCCAGTGAGGCCTCTGTAAAGATTGTTAATAATTTTGCATTATCGTTTTCCATATCAAGCCACCGTGTTATTGGGCAAAGAAGAGAGTTTGGGCATTGCTAGATAGCCAATGGTAAATTGGGATTCCCAGTATAATATTAAATGGGAACGTAATACCCAACGAGGCCGTCAGCGACAGCGTGGGATTCGCCTCTGGTACAGACACGCGCATGGCGGCTGGCACTGCAATATACGAGCAACTCGCAAATAGCGTCGCGAGAATAGCCGTGCCGCCGACCGACAACCCTAAGCTGCTGCCTATAACGGTGCCGATGACTGCAAATGCCAGCGGGGTAGCAATTCCAAAGATCAGTAAAAAGGCACCGTAGCGCTTCAGGCTTCCCAACTGCAGCGCAGTTATCAGCCCCATCTCTAATAAAAAGAGCGCCAATACACCTTTAAATAAGTCAAAAAACAGCGGCGAGACTGATTCAATCCCGGTAGGGCCACTCAGCCAACCGATGACAAGCCCACCCATCAACAGCATAACCCCCTTACCTAACAGCACTTCATGAGTCACCACTGACCATTGAGTTTTTTTGGAAAGGCCTTTAGCTAGCACTATCCCCACTAAGATAGCAGGAATTTCGAGCAGCACCACGAACAACGCCATGTGTTGCTCAAAATCAATCTTGTGCGTATTCATGTAGGCCACGGCGACGGCAAACGTACCGACACTGACAGAACCATAGTGTGCAGCAATGGAGGCTGAGTCGGCTCTATTAAATTTACCTAAAAAACGTAGTACCGGAAAGATAAGCAGTGGCAATAAAAAGCCTGTAATAACGATTACCAGGATTTGTGGAAGCAAACTTAAAAAGGGTTGTTTAGCTAACTCGATGCCCCCTTTTAACCCGATGGTCAACAGCAATAGCATGGAAACAAAATCGTATAACTGGCTTGGTAGACGCAGCTCCGACTTCATTACACCTGCAAATACGCCAAACAGAAAAAACCAGATGATAGGGTCGATGTTTGCTGTCGACATTATGATTACTTCCTTGAGCCAATCTATTAAAATTAAAACCGAACAACTATTTCTTTTCAGTCGAAAATACTTGAACCTGCTATTGGTAGTGGATCACAAAAAAGGCTCGGTGAATAACCGAGCCAAATGGTATGAACCAAGGATCTTAATGGTGCCAAGCTGTGCAAGCAAATCCACATAAGGAGAGGAGGAGGAGAGTTGCGAACTTACACTGCACACCTTGGTATAACGCTTAAATTTAATCTATCGACCTTCGAGATGAACCGTATCTTTGTGAAGCATGTTCATTAAAGTGTTTCAATGAGTTATAGGTGCGTAACCGGCAAGAGTTCTCACCGACCCTGTAAAGCGTGGTAATTGTTCTCTCAAGCAGTTTCATTGGTCTATCTCCATTTCGTGTGAGTTAATTGGCTGATGTGTGTAATGTACTCGCTACCGAAATAAAATAAAATTCGAACGTTATTTATATTTTAATCGAAAAAACCGAAATAATTAGTAGTACGTTTGCAAACGTACACGCCAACCTGGCAGCCAACGCTGCTCATTTCTCTCAGGCGGTGCGTTATTGACCCTGCGCGTTAATACCGTATCAGCCGCTTGAGCAAACGCTGCTAAAGCCTTAGGGCCAGCTGGCGTATCTTCCATCGTTTCCAATACCTGCAGTAACCCCCAACCCAAGCCGTTATAACCTTCTGCAGGCACCGCTCCTTCTCCTTTGAAGTTCACATAGTCAACTAAGGGGTAGAGCCCACCGGGTGAGGATTGCAGTGTTTTGAACCGTTGATTGATAGACGCATGATTGCCCGGTGGGGTGGCAGCTAACATCCGTGGCAGCGCCTTATCCAGCCGTTGAAATAAAAAAGCAACCTGTAAACCCGAGGTCTCAAGCAGCAACTGTTGCAATGCTTGAAATTTAGTACTGCCCCTGGTTTGCTCCAACTGCTCGCGGCTATTCCATAAAGCACCGACTTGAATCTGTTGCAGCAACCATTCCGGCACATCCGCACCATTTAATGCAAGGTAGCGAATCATGTCAGGAAAGGTCTGCTTAAAACGCTGCTCACGCCCCTCGGGGTACCAAATAAAGTGGCCGACTCCAAGTGAGGCAAAGCCTTCATTTTTACTCCAAAAGATCAGATTGTTAACATCATCGCCCGTTTCATTGCTATAGATTTTCTGGCCAATTGTTTGTAATTGCCCGGTACTGACGCCAGGCACAACGGAAGGCACTGAGCCTATTTTAAACGTCTCTACTTTCTTGACCGATTTTCCGGTAGAAATACAACCTGCAACTATAGTTAAAGCAATCAAAGCGATTAAGATGACCGCTAAGATAGATTTATTCGACGTTAACTTTGATAAATTAGCAAACACTCTCACGCCCACTTTATTAGTTATCATAAAGTGTAACATTTAAATTTGTATTCTGTGTTTTGGTATTAGACATGTCTTTTGAGCAACTATTTTCCTCTGCGAGCGTTTTAGCCATGCTAGGCTGGCTCGTGCTAATTTTCTTACCGCGCCGCTGGGCTTGGCTTAACGTCATACCTAACCTAGCCATTCCACTCATTTTATCGATTGCCTATAGCTGGCTAATTGCTGTTTACTTTTTCTCTGCACAAGGTGGGTTTGATACTTTGGCAAATGTCCAGCAGTTGTTCACCAGTCCCGGAGCCGCGCTGGCAGGTTGGGTACATTATTTAGCTTTTGATTTATTCATGGGTGGAATTATCGCTAAACAGGCGGATGAAATTGGCCTATCGCGATTGCTTCAAGCGCCCATTTTATTATCGACCTTTATGTTTGGACCGTTTGGCTTTTTATTACTGTCAGTCATTAAAACAGTGATGACTCACTTTCGCTTAACGTCAAACGACCTAAACAAAAGCCTCTCATCATGAACTTTCCCCCCACTACTTTTTACAATGACCGTCAAAAACACCTAAACCTCTGGTGGCAAGGCATATTATTTATCATGGCGTTGTTATTGATTAATTTGCTGCTCTACGCGTTTGACCACCGCATGCTGGCTGACGAAGCGCTCTGGATTAAACCTATAAAGTTTGAAATATCAATCATCATTCATTTCGCTACTTTAGCTTTCTTGGCCGCCTATCTTAGCCCTGAAAGGCGCAATAGCCTATCTTGGAAAGTGATGTCTTACCTCGTAGTTGGGTCTGGCGTTGCTGAAATTTTGTATATATTTTTGCAAGCAGCACGAGGCCGAGAGTCGCACTTTAATGACACGACTACTACCGAAATAGTTATGTATGGGTTGATGGGTGTGGGCGCAGTCATTTTAGTGGCGGGAAGCTTCTACCTTGGCTATTTGTTGTACCGGGAGTACCAAGAAAGCCGCCAGCAACAAGCGCAAAACAACGTATTTCTACTATCAGCGGCACTGGGTTTGACGACAGGCTCCGCCATGACATTGGTTTTTGCAAGCCACCTGTCGTCCAGCCCTGACTATCTTAGCGCCTCAATAGCCAATGGGGCACTGCAAGCGCCGCTGTTGGGTTGGTATTTGGATGGGCGAGATCTCAGGATTCCACATTTCCTAGCAACGCATATGATGCAGCTTATCCCACTGTATGGACTTTGGTTGAGCCAAAAAAGCCACACGACTGACCCTAAGAAATCGCTCTATTGGGTAGCCGGTGCTTATAGCCTATTGGTGATAACACTGTTTGCTTTCGCAGCGCTAACTTAATCAAATTAAGCTAGCGCCATGCAAATAGAGCGACCAATAGGCCTCTAAGAGTCTTAACCGTTTAGATGGTCATCCAAATAGTCTAGACGGTCTTGCCCAAAGAACACCTCCTCACCAACAACGTAGGTTGGCGTACCAAACACACCTGACTGACTCGCCTCTTTGGTATTGGCAGCAAATATTGCCGCACTTGCTTCAGCGTCACTTTCTGTTAGCGCGGCATCAAAACCGTTTGCCTCTAAACAAGCCTTCACCACATCCACTTGGCTTATATCTTTTTCTTGTGCCCAGCACGCTTTTAATAACGATTGCACCAATCCACCCACATCACCACCGCCCGCGTCTTGCGCAGCTATAATGGCATGACAAGCAGGTGTCGGGTTTGTTGGCCAATGCGCGGGGTTCAAATTAAAGGGCATGCCCAGCTTTTTTGAAATACGCGTTAATTCCTGAGCACGGTACGTCATTAAACTAGGATGGCGCTTTGGCGGCGGCGGCGTGCCGGTTTCTTCAAAGATTGTCATTAACGCAAAAGGCTTATAGGTAACCGTTGCGCCGTGCTTCTGGGCAACCTGCTCCAAACGGTCACCCGCAAGATAGGCATAAGGCGATAGTGGGAAAGTATAATAGTCGATATGGGCCATTGGCTTGCTCCTCTTTACTTACGATGAGTAAGTGGTTGTTTGAAAATTGCTTTAAAAGCGGGCATAGTACAGCAGTGATAAAGAGCTAACACGGTAAACACTCAATATAATAGAAATACGCAGTAAAGCGCTCTAATGTGTAATGCCTACGGCTTAAGTGGCGAACAGCGCACTAAATTGAGGCCTATAAATTATACTTTTAGGGTAAAACCTCAAAACCGTATTACAACTTTGAATCAGCGTATCACGCTAATTATTGAGCCAATGCTACTCTATCATATCAGATGGGTTATCTTTTCCGCCTTTGCTGCATTAGAGTATTGGCACCCCATCGGAACATAATCTCTATTGGAGGAACGTATGAAACTTACTAAACTAGTCTCCGCGGTTGCGGGTAGTTTATTAGTCACCGCTACAGGCCTTACTCAAGCCGCGTCGCATTCAATGACTGAGCTTGTCATTGCTACTGTAAACAACGGCCACATGGTCGAAATGCAGAAGCATTCTAAGGTTTTTGAAGAAGCAAATCCTGGTATTTCTCTTAAGTGGGTTACACTTGAAGAGGGTGTACTACGTCAACGTGTTACAACTGACATCGCGACTAAAGGTGGCCAGTTCGACATCATGACTATCGGCATGTACGAGGCACCTATCTGGGGCAAGAAAGGTTGGTTAAAGCCTTTAGTATTTGACGAAGTATATGACACAAAAGATATCCTTCCAGCAATGCGTGACGGTCTTTCTGCAGACGGTAAAATGTATGCTGCACCGTTCTACGGCGAAAGCTCAATGATCATGTACCGTAAGGACTTAGTTGAAGCGGCAGGCATGGAAATGCCAGAAGGTCGTCCAACGTGGGGCCAGGTTCGTGACATTGCTGCTGCAATACACAAGCCAGACGACGGCGTATACGGCATCTGCCTACGTGGTAAGCCAGGTTGGGGTGATAACATGGCGCTTATCACAACAATTGCTAACAGCTTTGGCGCACAGTGGTTCGGTATGGACTGGAAGCCACAGCTAGACTCTAAAGCATGGAACGACGCAGTAACTTTCTACGTTGACCTACTGTCTAAGTATGGCCCTCCAGGATCATCTGCTAACAGCTTTAACGAAATCCTAGCACTTTACAACGAAGGCAAGTGTGGCATGTGGATTGACGCGACTATCGCGGCATCTTTCATCACTGACCCTAAGCAATCTAAAGTAGCTGACAAAGTTGCATTTGCACAGTCTCCTATGCAAGCAACTGACAAAGGCGCTAACTGGTTGTGGGCTTGGGCTTTAGCAATTCCAGAAGGTTCTGCTAAGCAAGAAGAAGCTAAGAAGTTCATTCAGTGGGCTACTTCTACAAGCTATATCGGTTTAGTTGGCGAGACTGCAGGTTGGGGACGTGTTCCAACAGGTACTCGTGCATCAACTTATGAGAACCCTAAGTTCATCGCAGCGGCTAAGTTTGCTGATGCAGAACTTGCGGCAATCAAGAGTGCTAACCCTAACGACAGCACATTGAACCCATCACCTTACGTTGGTGTTCAGTTTGCCGCTATTCCTGAGTTCCAGGCAATCGGTATCGCTGTTGGTCAGCAAATGAGTGCAGCATTAGCGGGTAAGACTTCAGTTGAAGACGCGCTGAAAGCATCTCAAGCCGCTGCAATGCGCGAAATGCAAAGAGCTGGTTACTATTGATCAGTTAACTTAGCCGAGTAGATTCTTCTACTCCTAAGTACAGTGCCACCGCCATAATTCGGTGGTGGCGCTTTTATCTAAAAAGACGCTCTCCTTGCCAGTTTTCCTAGGAGCAGCCAAAAGTATTACGGAATACCTCATGTCTTTACAAGCGAAAGAAAGCCGCTTTATACCCCGAATTTTGATGACGCCAGCCGTTGCAACCTTGTTGCTTTGGATGATCGTTCCTCTCGCTATGACTATTTACTTCTCACTTATCCGCTACAATTTGATGTATCCGGAAAGAACAGGGTTTACCGGTCTAGCCAATTACGAATTTTTCATAACCAACCCAGCATTTGGCGACGCCGTCGGCAACACCTTATTGCTGTTAGGTATGACGGTCGCCATCACCGTTATCTTTGGCCTTGCATTAGCACTCCTGATTAACGAGCCATTTCCTGGTCGTCCGATTGTGCGCATTTTGCTGATTTCCCCTTTCTTCGTTATGCCAACAGTGAACGCACTGTTGTGGAAGCACATGATGATGAACCCAGTCTACGGGGTGCTCGCACAGATCTGGGAGTTCTTTGGGGCCACGCCTATCGTGTGGCTCGAAGACCTGCCCTTAGGCTCGATAATTATCATGTTGAGTTGGCAATGGATGCCCTTTGCCTGCCTGATCTTTATCACTGCATTGCAGTCAATGGATAAAGAGCAGCTAGAAGCCTCTCGTATGGATGGCGCCACCTATCTGCAGCAGCTGCGCTACCTATACCTGCCTCACATGGGTCGCTCAATCGCCGTTGTTATTATGATTGAAGTGATTTTCTTGTTAAGTATTTTTGCCGAGATCTACACAACCACCTCAGGGGGTCCCGGAACAGCCAGTACCAACTTAGCCTTCCTAATCTTTACCGAAGCGCTTCAAAACTTCGATGTTGGAACAGCCTCCGCCGGTGCCGTATTCGCTATTATTTTGGCCAATATCGTTGCCATCTTCCTAATCCGCATGATCGGAAAGAACTTGGAGAACTAAGATGAGTCAAGATGCTGATATTCAAATAAACAAACTTCCTTTCAACTGGGGCCTACTGGTTCGCACCATCGTCTCATGGTTGATTGCCTTCATCATTTTCTTCCCGCTACTGTTTTTAGGTTTTACGGCCTTTAAAACCGAGCTGCAGGCTATCTCTGTTCCTTCGCTGTGGATATTCACGCCAACGCTGGAGAACTTTGCAGAAGTGCAGGAACGCAGTAACTACATCGACTTTGCCATTAACTCTGTAATTACAGCGGTTGCGTCAACGATTTTAGGATTACTGATTGCGGCGCCTTCAGCTTACAGCATGGCGTTTAACCAAACGGCGCAGACCAAAAACATCCTTATGTGGATGTTATCGACTAAAATGATGCCTGCCGTGGGTGCGTTGATTCCGATCTACTTAATATTCCAATATTTTGGCATGTTAGATACGCGAACCGCCTTGGTAATAGTGTTTACCATGACCAACCTGCCGATCATGGTATGGATGCTGTATTCGTATCTTAAGGACATCCCGCACGAGATTTTGGAAGCTGCAAGGATGGACGGTGCAGGCCTTTGGGCAGAATTCCGTCATGTACTGCTACCACTTGGTTTAGGCGGTTTGGCCTCGACGGGTCTACTTTGCTTAGTACTGTCGTGGAATGAAGCGTTCTGGGTACTTAACTTAAGCTCCGCTAAAGCCGGTACCTTAGCGACAATGGTTGCCTCCTACTCAAGTCCTGAAGGACTGTTTTGGGCCAAGTTATCCGCAGCCTCACTCGTAGCAATCGGTCCAATCGTAGTATTTGGCTGGTTCTGTCAGAAGCAACTTGTGCAAGGCTTGACCTTCGGCGCAGTAAAATAAATTCAGGAATTATTAACATGTCATTTTTAAAACTTAATAAAGTAGAGAAATACTACGGCAAGCTGCGCGCAATCAAAGGGATAGACCTTGAAGTCAAGCAAGGCGAATTCATCGTATTCGTTGGGCCTTCAGGTTGCGGTAAGTCCACGTTGCTACGCATGATTGCAGGCTTGGAAGTCATTAATGGTGGAAGCTTAGAACTTGATGGCAATGACATCACGATGACACCCTCGTCTAAACGTGACTTGGCGATGGTGTTTCAGTCTTATGCACTGTACCCGCACATGACAGTCGAAGAAAACATGTCGTTTGCGCTAAGACTGGCCAAAGCACCGGCTGATGAAATTAAGAAAAAGGTAGAGCTTGCCGCTGAGAAGCTAGACTTAACGCAATACCTAAAGCGCACACCAAAAGCGCTGTCAGGTGGTCAACGCCAACGTGTCGCAATCGGTCGTGCCATTGTTCGCCAGCCAAAGGTTTTCTTGTTTGATGAGCCGCTATCAAACTTAGATGCCGCGCTACGTGGACAAACGCGTGTTGAGATTGCCCGCTTGCACCGTGAGCTTGGCGCAACAACAATCTATGTCACACATGATCAGGTTGAAGCGATGACACTGGCAGATCGCGTTGTAGTCTTGCGTGACGGAATTATTGAGCAGGTGGGCACTCCACTTGAGCTTTATGACACACCGGCAAACCGTTTTGTGGCGCAGTTTATCGGCATGCCACAAATGAATATTTTACCGGTGGGGCTGTTAGGCAACGCGCCTGAAGGAGCGTTTGAAGTAGGTATTCGTCCGGAGCATTTATCACTGGCAGACGCCAATACAGGCGGCCTGAACGGGACGGTTGAATTGGTAGAGTCATTGGGTAATGAAACACTTATTCACATCAATGTGACAGCAGGTAAATCGCCGCCGGTTATTGTTCGTCAGTACGACATGCGCAGTAATTTGAAAATTGGCGATGCAAGCGGCGTTAACTGGCAAGCAGGCCAGATGCATTTCTTCGATGCTAAAGGTGAAGTGATCCACTCAGGTGTTAATGGAGCTGCCGCATGAAATCCGCTACAGATGGCTTGATACAACTTCATTTAGGGCTCGGTTCTTTTCACCGGGCTCATCAGGCTGTTTATATGCAAAGCCTGCATAACAACGGCGATACCAGTTGGTCGATCACTGGTGGCAACATTCGTCCAGATATGCTGGAAACGATAGATGCCTTGCAATCACAAAATGGCGCTTACACGCTAGAGACGGTAAGCCCTGCAGGCGAGCGTCAATACCAGCGGATCTCATCGATCCAATCGGTGATCAGCTGGGATGCTGAACTTGCAGGACTGGTTGAAGTTGCCAGCGACCCTGCAACGCGCATTATTTCGTTCACAGTGACCGAGGCGGGTTACTACCAAGATGAGCACACTCAATTAGATCAGAGCTATGCGGATTTAAAAAGTGACCTTGCAGGTGAGACTCGCTCGACCATTTATGGGGCGTTGGCCACGTTGTTAGCCGCCCGAATGAAAGCCGGTGCAGGCAACGTTACGTTGTTAAACTGTGACAATTTACGCAGTAATGGGCATCGTATTGCCGCAGGCCTGCATGAGTTTTTAGCGATTCGTGGCGATACCGAATTACTCACTTGGATAAAGGACAACACTAGCACCCCTGACTCAATGGTTGACCGTATCACGCCTCGGCCAACGCCTGATGTCATGGAACGTGTTGAGCAAGCCACAGGGGTCAAAGACCCCGCCGCGGTCATGGGTGAAGATTTCATCCAGTGGGTTGTTGAAGATAAGTTTGTGGCTGGGCGTCCTGCATGGGAGACGGTAGGCGTTGAGATGGTCGATGATGTCATGCCTTATGAAGAGGCAAAGATTCGACTGCTTAATGCAACGCATAGTTGTATCGCTTGGGCCGGCACGCTTAAAGGCTATCAGTTCATTCATGAAGGCACCTTAGATCCAACTATTCGTCAGTTAGCGTATGATTACGTAACGGATGATGTGATTCCTTGCTTGGATAGCCCCGAAAGCCCATGCCCGCTGAACCTTGAAGAGTATCGAGATGTGGTATTAGATCGTTTTGGTAATCCTAATATTGAGGATACTAACCAGCGTGTGGTAATGGACGCCTACTCTAAAATTCCGGGGTTTATTTTACCGACACTGGAAGAGGCGCTCGCGGCGGGTCGCAGTATCGATTCAGTCGCGATGCTTCCTGCGCTGTTTTTAGCATTTTTGAAACGCCAGCAACGCGGTGAGCTCAGCTACACTTATGAAGACCAAGCGATGGACCCTGCTAGTGCTAGCGAAATTTGCAATGCTGATGACAGTGTTCTAGCCTTTGCATCAGACCCTTTGTTATTTGGTAAGCTTGCAGGTAACGAAAAATTAGTGGCTGCACTACGCGCTGCAGACGAGCGTGTGCAGGCGTTTATTAAAATGTAGATGGTGGCCAACGTAATGTCATAGGAGGTTTGAACAATGCAAACCACACGCACCACTCGCAATAACAACCCGCGTGCGCCAGAACTTGAGCACGCGTTCCAGCGTAACCCAGACCTGGGTTACGAGCCTGAGGGCTCCTTTGGTTTTGTGAGGTGCCTTGAGCATGGCGCGCCTAACGAACTCATTCGTTGGCACTATCACGAAGAGTATGAACTCCACCTCATCTCTGAAACCTCGGGAAAACTATTTGTTGGCGACTATATCGGGCGTTTTGAACCCGGTAACTTAGTACTAACGGGGCCACGACTTCCACACAATTGGATTTCGATGGACATGCCAGAAGAAGGCGTCAAGATTAGGGACCGTGTATTACAATTCCCTGATGAGCCACTGCGTCAAGCCAGCAAATTACTGCCAGAACTACGCGAAGCGATGCCATTGTTAGAGCGCGCTAAACACGGCATCGAGTTTATTGGCGTCAGCGATCTGGCCGATGCATCCATTACCCGCATTAAAGAAACCTCCGGCATGGAGCGCTTTGCCGAGTTTTTACGACTGCTCACAAAACTATCTCACCACCAAAATTACCGACTACTTTCAAGTGTCCAGCTGCAAAGCTTTGAAGATGATGCCTCACTAAAACGCATCAGCGAGGTGGTGGATTACATTTCAGAAAACTATTCGACCCTATTCACAATGGCAGAGATCGCCGAACGAATAGGGATGAATGAAAGCCGTTTTTCACGCTACTTTAGACGCGCAACCGGCAATACCTTTACCGACTTTGTAAACCGACTGCGGATTAACCGTGCCTGTCAGCTGCTGATGGAGACGGATCAGTACATTAGTACTATTTGCTACAACGTAGGCTTTAACAATGTCGCAAACTTCAACCGTCGCTTCATGGAAGTTAAAGGCATGACCCCTACTGAGTTCAGAAAGCAAGGGGAGGAGCGTTACGGAAGTTAACGCAGTCTAGAGGCGCCTCATCTTACGCGTGTCTGTATCAATCTCGTAAAATGGTGTATTTCTATCGTGCACTGAATTACCAAACACCTGCACAATACCAATCCCATTTTGTTGCTGCTTATCCCAGAGCCGCTTTTCTACATGGTTGTGACCGAACAACAGAATGTTCACTTGGTTTTTTATTATTTTGTGTAGGCGTAGGCGATCATGCAACTGCATGACCCGAAAGCGGAAATTGAAATTAAACGGGTGATGGTGCATGTAAAGAATGATATTGGCGTCTTGGTTTTTGCGCCGAATGTTTTTAATAATGCCATCAAGCTTCGTCAGCTGCGGCTCCCCTAGCCACCCCGCTGCCGTAAATCTAGCCCAAAACTGGTAATACCAACTCAGCCTAAACACACCCTGCATGGTGTCTAGCCCGATAAAATAAACATCGTCGTATTTGTTAACGATTGGGTAGTTCCACTGGCCATCTCGTATGTTCTGAACGCCTGAGTCTGGATCAGATTTGCGGGTCGTTAGTTTCATGGCAAAGCGTTTATAACGCTGACGCGCCTGATAGTCATCATCAAGCCCGGTCTCACCGTAATCATGATTGCCCGGGCACATGAGCATTTCAAAGCCTGCATTGTGTAATTTAAACAAGAGCTTATCAGCCTGATTAAACTGCGCTTGCTGCCCGTCATGAACAAAGTCACCCGTAATCAGTACCAGTGGCTTCTCACGCTCGCTTGCATAGTGCTTAATAATCTTATCGATTAGCTTTTCGACCAAGGCATCACGGGTGGCGTGCTCACCCACATGCAGATCACTGATATGTACAAACTTCATAACTCACTCCCCATTTTTGCCTATATATCATTAGCTTATCGTACTTTTATAGCAGGTTTTAAAAATTGTGCAATCAATTGCTGCGCTCACCAAATAGATGCTCATTGATTATTTATAGAATTAATTGAGCTGATTTAAAAGTAATTTGCGCGTTACAAAATAAGCGCAGTAATAAATTGAAACACTGACATTCATTACACTGCCTTATATCAATAGACGGAATGCATAAAGCAACGTCGATAAATAAATACACTGGGGATTACCATCATGAGCAAGAAACTTACCACAACATTTGCAGCATCTTTATTCATGTTAGCGGCGCAAACAGCGACTGCTGGCAGCGTTAATAACGTCACCATTCAAAACGTCGGCTACGCAGGAAACGGTTGCCCAGCAGGCAGCGCGTCGGTTGTTTTAGCTAACGACAAGCAAAGCGTTTCAGTCTTGTTTGATGACTATATTGCCGAAGCCGGCGGACATGGCCAACGCACATTTGATCGTAAAAAGTGTGATTTAGCATTTAGCTTAAACCTACCACGCGGCATTAGTGTTTCTTTAATCAATGCAGACTACCGTGGCTTTACCGACCTTCCACGCACCGCAAAAGCATCGTTTACACGTGACTATTTCTTTGCAGGCACACGGGGCCCTCGCCTAAAGAAAGCTTGGAGAGGCAACCGCAGTGACGACTTCCTAATTCAAGATCAGATGGGCGTTATGGGTAACGTGTGGTCTCCCTGTGGTGCAGATGTGATTTTGCGCTCAAAAACAGCCGCCACCGTTCGTACTCGCCGTGGCCATGAGGCGATGATGTCTGTTGATTCGGCTGACGTGACTAGCAAGACACTGTTCCGTTATAACTTCCGTTACAGAGCGTGCCGTTAAGCTTCAACTAATGCGCTAACTGTTACGCTGTAGATCAACCCGAGAAAGCATGAACCGTACTTGATTTATTAAGTGCGGTTTTTGTTTATGGGGAATCTGGAACGCCAGTTACCGCTCATCTTTTGCTCAATAAAATCAAACCATTTGTCCTGACAATTGATGTGAATATCCCCAACTCATTTTACTATTAGCCCATCTAGCAACGATGTCGTAGCCCTCGATGACATTTGTCTCTTAAAGACTCTGCTAACCACTAAAAATAAGCTTACATAGCAAAAAACACTAGAGCACCTTCAAGCGCTCTTAGGAGAATAATAATGAGTGTCACTATTCCTGATATTAATCAGGACAGCGCTAGCGCATTTAAGAATTCAGAATCATTTAAATACATCGGCACCAAGCGCGCTATCGACATTACCGCCATCGTGCTAGCACTACCCATCGCCATTTTGATCGCTGTGATTACCGCCGTGGCGATCAAACTTGAATCCCCGGGCGCCGTGTTTTTCTGGCAAAAGCGCGTTGGTATGGATGGTAAAGTGTTCAATATGTTGAAGTTTCGCAGTATGACGTCAGACTCTGAAAAGCACGGCTCACAGTTTGCTCAAAGCAACGACATGCGCGTTACACGGGTAGGCAAATTCATTCGCAAATTTCGTGTTGATGAAATTCCTCAGCTGTGGAACGTACTAAGAGGCGAGATGAGCATTATCGGCCCAAGACCTGAGCAAGAAAGCTTTGTGGATGAGTTTAATAAAAACATCCCTAACTACTCCTTACGCCACATGGTAAAGCCTGGCATTACCGGTTTGGCCCAGACAGAACAAGGTTACGTTGCAGATGCAGAAGCGACCATTACCAAGCTTGAATATGACCTGTACTACATTAAAAACATGTCGCTGCTCACCGATGCACAAATCACCTTAAAAACGATTTACACCATCATGACAGGATTTGGTGCGCGTTAAGTTAACTTTTCCACTTTAAGAGTCAAGGACGACTCTTACTGAAAACCTGTAGCCCCACCTCCTCATACCCGCCTCCTGCTAAAAAATCTTTCTCACTGTGCCCTAGAAACTCATTTTGATTGCAACGTCCAATGTTATGCTTAGACACTGTTAAAAAAGCAGTGTTTTTTAACAACTGGGAGATCACTATGAAAACAAAACAAGAAATCGTAAAAAACTGGCTACCGCGCTATACCGGCTTATCGCTTGATGAAATCGGCTCTTACATTCTGCTCGTAAATTTCAGCCACTACGTCACTCTGTTTGCCGAATGGCACGATGTGCCGGTGCGTGGGCAAGACCGCAATATGCTAAGCGCCACCGCTAACGACATTACCATCATAAACTTCGGCATGGGCAGCGCTAACGCGGCAACGATCATGGACCTATTAATGGCCTCGCACCCAAAGGCCTGTCTGTTTTTGGGTAAATGTGGCGGCCTAAAACAAAAAAATAAACTGGGGGATTTAATACTACCGATTGCCGCCATTCGTGGTGAAGGAACCTCTAACGACTACATGCCACCCGAAGTTCCCGCCCTACCCGCCTTTAGTTTGCAAAAAGCCGTTTCGGCGACCATTTGTAAACACACTTGCGACTATTGGACCGGCACAGTTTACACAACCAACCGCCGCGTTTGGGAGCACGACGAAGTATTTAAAGAGCAACTTCGCACACTGCGCTGCATGGGTGTTGACATGGAAACGGCGACCATCTTTGTCGCAGGCTTCCATAATGAAATCCCAACCGGTGCACTCTTATTAGTCTCCGACCAGCCTATGGTACCTGAAGGGGTAAAAACCGAAGCGTCAGACGAGGTCGTGACGCAGCAATACGCCCACAGGCACCTGCAAATAGGCATTGACTCACTGATAGAGCTAAAAAACCAAGGGGTGTCGGTCAAACACCTAAGATTTTAAGGGACCGCTTATGCAAGATCACATCGAAGCACTTACCGCACTATTAGGCGAGACGCAGCTACTCACAGGCCAAGCCATTGGCGAGAAATATCAGGTCGATTGGAGCGGTGAAAACCCGCACCTGCCGCAGCTGGTCGTGCGGCCAGACAGCACCGCGGTAGTTAGCCAGTTGCTAGCGTATTGCAATGAACACCACATAGCCTTAGTGACTCAAGGCGGGATGACAGGACTAGCTGGTGGAGCAACGCCCCGGGCTAATGAAATCGCATTATCGCTTGAGCGCATGAACGGTATTATTGAACTTGATCACCCATCCATGACAATGACCGTCAAGGCCGGCACGCCGCTGCAAGTGATTCAGCAGGCCGCAGACGCGGCGGGGCTACGCTTACCACTGGACTTAGGCGCGCGTGGTTCTTGCCAAATAGGCGGGAATGTAGCCACTAACGCGGGCGGCAATCAAGTCCTTAGTTTTGGTATGGCCAGAGCGTTAGTGCTGGGATTAGAGGCCGTTCAGGCAGACGGTACCGTCATTTCAGCGCACAACAAAATGCTAAAAAATAACGCAGGCTATGACCTCAAACAGCTGTTTATTGGCAGTGAGGGCACATTGGGCGTTATTACTGAAGTCGTGTTGCGCCTATTTCCCGCCTCGCGCAATAAGCACACCGCCCTAGTAAGCTTAGGCCGCTTTGATGAAGTCATTAAACTACTACACGTCGCTCAAGCAAGTTTTGCCCGCCTCAGTGCGTTTGAGGTGATGTGGGATGATTATTTCTTACGGGCCGTCGCTGAAACCGACAATACCAGCGACCCTTTTGACAAAACCTACCCTTACTACGTGTTATTAGAGTCTGAAAATGACTCACTCGACAGGTTTCAACAGGTGCTCTTTGAACAAATGGAAAATGGCACGCTGCTCGATGCCGCCATTGCTCAGTCGGGTAAAGACAGCGATCAGTTCTGGGCGATTCGCGATGCTATCGGCGACCTGCTGTCGCGTATTCCTGATGCCGCTAATTTTGATATTGGCCTACCGATCAGCCGTATGCAGGCCTTTTTAGAAAAGGCGCAAACTGTACTAGATGAAAAGTTTGATCACCTGCACACCATCACATTTGGACACCTAGCTGATGGCAATATCCACGTGACAGCATGGACAGAGGGCAAGAACAGCACTCAAGCTATTTATAAGGCCGTGTACGAGCTGTTACAAGCGTTTGAAGGCACCGTTACCGCCGAACATGGGATTGGCATGATGAAAACGGACTACCTAAAACTTTGCCGCTCACCTGAAGAGATTGCGTTAATGAAAACACTCAAGCGTGCGCTAGACCCTAACAATATCCTAAACCCTGGCCGTGTCATCGGCCCAGTTTAACGACAGATACATACCATGACTGACAAGCTCCCCTACTTCGAAGGCACTCATGAACCCGCCTCGCGTGAGATTTATACCAACCAGCAGGGCGTGCATGACAATCTTGAGAGAATCGTGCTTAAGCATTTGAGCTTCGAGTTTAAAAAACCACCTGCCCAGCACACCGCTACCGCGTTTAATGAAGTAGCGCAGCACATTGCTACAAAACCTGCACTGCCAATCATTTTGGACTCATGCTGCGGTACCGGCTTAAGCAGTCGTAGGATTGCTGCAGAGCATACCAATGCTTGGGTGATTGGGATAGACCGCTCGGCAAAGCGTTTAAACAAAGAAGAGCAGGAGACGTTGCCACCTAACTGCATTATTGTGCAGGCTGACTGTGTAGATTTTTGGAAGCTTGCAAATGAGGCGGGCTGGCAGCTTGAAAAGCATTTTTTACTTTACCCCAACCCTTACCCAAAATCGGTACAGTTAAAATACCGCTGGCACGGACACCCCGCACTGGCTGATTTATTAACATTGGGCGGCCTGCTTGAAGTGCGCAGTAACTGGAAAATCTACATCGAAGAGTTTAGTGAGGCACTAAGGCTGGCAAAACAGAAAACAGCTGGCTGCGAGGTTTATGAGCCAAGAAAAGATAGCCTCTCAGCAGGCGTAATCGAGGCTAACAGCAAGCACCCCGTAACAAGAAAATTAGAACCCGCTGAGGCGTATTTAACGTTATTTGAACGCAAATACCACCAAAGCGGGCAAACCTTATACCGCTGCTTAAGCCGTCTCAGCTTCGGACACACCCGCTGATTCGAAACTGGCCATCTCGTTTAAAAATGCCACCGCACTTTTGATCAGAGGGTAGGCTACTGCACAACCTGTCCCCTCACCTAAACGCATTTCCAAATTAATGAGTGGCTCAGCCTGCAAATGATCTAGCATCAATTGATGCCCCGCCTCGTTTGAGGTATGGCAAAATATGGCGTTCTCATCGATGGCAGGGTCAATTGCATGAGCCACTAAGTACGCCGCCGTTGCAATAAAGCCATCGATCATAATCACCATACCGTGGCGTTTAGCTGCCAGCATTGCGCCACAAATCTGGGCAATCTCAAAACCGCCAAACGTTTGCAAGATTTGATGCGGATCGGACATTTCACCATGCTTTTCCTGCGCATCGGTGAGTAAACCTAACTTTCGGTCTAGGCCTGCATCATCCAACCCTGTGCCACGACCAACGCAGCGCTCAATCGGTAGCTCACAGATAGCGCTCATAATCAGGCTGGCAGAAGCGGTATTACCAATACCCATCTCACCAAAACCAATAATGTTGCAGCCACTCAAAACAACGCCATCCACAATATCGCTGGCTTGTTGCAGGCAAGCGTCCAACTGCGCTTTACTCATCGCCTGAGTTTCAAGGTAGTTAGCGGTCCCATGTGCAATCTTGGCGTCTACTAAGCCTGGGGTGTCGTCAAAGTCAAAATTAACCCCAGCGTCTACAACCTGTAGTGCAATATCATTTTGCCGGCAGAATACGTTAATGGCCGCGCCACCTTGCAAAAAATTCATCACCATCTGAAAGGTGACTTCTTGAGGGTAGGCGCTTACCCCCGCGTTAGCTGCACCGTGGTCACCTGCAAATGTCAGGATCGATGGCGAGGCAAGCTTGGGCGTTAACGTTTGTTGAAGTTTGGCAATCTGGAAAGCAACACTTTCCAGTTTCCCTAAAGCACCCAGCGGTTTAGTTTTGGTATCAATCGCGTGCTGGATTTGCTCGTCAAAAGTGGTCATATCAGTTACTCAGCTTGTAGCCTGCTTAAAATTGGGATTCTGGCAGATGAACGATAAGTCCATTTAGCTCTTCTTTAATGTGCAACTGACAGCTCAAACGGCTGTTATCTTTTGGATCGCTAACCACTTCTAGCATGTCCTGCTCCATTTCATCGGCAGGCTCTAACTTGTCAACCCAAGCTGCATCCACATAGACATGGCACGTCGCGCAGCTTAGTGCGCCGCCGCACTCAGCTAAAATGCCATCGATGCCATTGTTAACTGCACCTTCCATCACGGTGTTTCCGCTTGGAACGTCTGCTTCGAATTGTCCACCGTCGTGTTTTATGTAATATACCAGGGCCATTGATAACCTCCTTTAGGGTCGTTAGTGATTTGCGCCGTAGTGTATCAAGATTTAGGGGGCTGTCACAAAATACAATTTATTATGTTAAGGGTTAGTGAGATTTGTACATTCAATTTGCACGATTTAATGTACAAACCTCACCTGATAGTAGCGGGTTTTTTGACGGCGCTAATCCAGTGACGCTATATACTCTTGGAGTTTGGCTTCAGCCTCGTCACCAAAGAATATTTTGCACGCCTCTTTTAAACCCGGCGCATCGATGATGTCTTCGTTTCTAACGACCTGCGTAATTTTTGAACGGCGTCTTAAAAAATCTTCTAACTTGGTTACCATTTCATGACGGGCGGTGTGCTCAATTTCGCAGCGCAGGTATTCTGCACTCTTCATGAGCCGTTCGGCCTGTCTTGGATTGCGGCGAATATCTTCTAGCAACTCTAACGCATTGCCACCATAGCGACGCCACAAACGCTGAGTTAGCGGCTCAGACGAACCCGCGACGGTGTAGGCATCCAAATCCATTAATTTGGCTTGATGATAAAACTCATCGCGAACCGTATCGTCATCTTCGCCATACCATTTGAAATTCTCAAACGGCAGATCAATCCCCATATCCTTAATAAGACCCGCTATCTCATTGCCCACGTTAATACAGTCGGTCGTTTTGCCACCAAAAATACTAATATGCTTATCGTCAAGATTGGTATCGACCGCATGCTTACGAGAGAGCTTCACCCAGTCCGCCACGCCATCGCCGCCTTTTTGAGCCAGCGGCCGCACGCCACACCGTTCAGCGATGATGTCCGCTTTTGTAATCGGTTTATCGAGCTTTAGCAGACTATTGATATTTTCCAGAACAAACTCGCGATCCTCTTCTGTCACGCCAACGTTAGGGTCACTGACTTGCGTATCGGTGGTACCTACCGATGTTTTATTGCCCATGGGGATTACGAAAAATAACCGCCCGTCACTGGCAAAGAACGCAAGAATGCGATCCGCTTGTGTCACACGATCGATAATTAGGTGAATCCCTTTTGAAAACAGGTGCTGATGATCGGTTTTTTGCTCAGTGACCTCGTTATGCGCATCGACATAAGGCCCACAAGCGTTAATCAGTGCTTTCGCTTTTATCGTAAAGGTTTCACCCGAAATATTATCGCGCGCCGATACTTTCCAGAGGCCGTCCTCTCGAACAGCGCCCAGCGACTCGACGTAATTGGCCGCGACGCAGCCGTAATTCATACTCGAACGAATAAAGTTAAAAACAAACCGCGCATCATTGTCATATAAATACGCATCAGAATACTCAAAACCACCTGCTGCGTTATCGGTATTAACCGAAGGCTCACGACCTTTAATGGTATCGACCGTCATAAAGTCTGGGCTTTGCGTAAAAAATCGACCGATTAACCAGTAAAAAATCGTCCCTAGGTAAACAAACCAAACCGGAAAGCGAAAGCCTTTTTGAATAGTCGTTAAAAAACGAATCTCCTTTACCGTAGAAGGGTAGCTTCGCATAAGGTGATTACGGCTTTTACAGAGGCTATTAACCAAAAAGTACTCATGACTTTCAAGATACTTAATACCGCCCCACGCAAGGTTCGATGAATTGGAACTGGTGAGACCGGCAAAGTCACCTCGGTCGATTAAGGCGACCTTCGCACCTTTTGCCGACAGTGAGGCGGCTGATACGGCACCGTTGATACCGCCACCTAATACCAAAACATCGAAGACTCGGTCCGCTTCTTTTAAACGTGCAGTGTTGCTATTTCGTAGGTCCATACTCTTTTTCTTTAGCTAATATCGATTAAATGTCGGATTCATAATGAATCTATGACGTATTATTTTTCTATTATCTTCGTTAATTTTCGCTTTTACAATTTACATTTCGTTTTAGGGTGGTTTAGGTTTGGTATTGAGCAACTTTGAACTTAACGATATTTCTATCCACTTTACTAAACTCAACGCCAATCAAATGGATAGATTGTTTTAGGTCGCGGTACTTCGCTGCGTAGTATTTATCTTTTAATTGCTGCAATGCATCGCCTTTGGGCACCATTTCTACCAATACATCCAGCCCAAGCGCAGCAAAATAGGAGTTGCCCTCACGAATCTTACTGAGGGTTTGAATGCCGATTGACAATTTTTTACGCGCCAAGGGTTTCATTCGAATTGCCTTGGTGTTTAGGTAACTAGCTTAACATGGCACGAGGCTTTGACAAAAATCGCTGGAACTTGAGTCACAGGCTGAAAATTAGACACTACCCTCTCGAGAGGCTATTGTGTACAAACACTCACATAGCTAAATGCCCATGAACTCGTCAGACCTACTTAGTCAAGTCATTAAAATCAATGTATGTCGAAATGGTGACAAACGTTCGCCGCACAAACCATTGCTGTTACTACTTACACTTGGCAGAGTTCAGATGGGCAAACCAAGGCTTATGAAATTTGCGGACATTGAGAAAAAACTGATACGCATGTTATCTGATTTTGGTCCAATCAGCGCACGCAAAACACCCCAGCTACCGTTTTGGCATCTGCAGTCAGATGGCTTTTGGGAAATTCCTAACCCTGAAAATGTACTAACTCAATCAGGCAGTGTGAGTGTTAAAGCACTAAGAGAAAATAAAGTACTCGGTGGCTTTACAACTGATGCTTACGAGTTACTCAAAAGTGAACCCCAATTGATCCAGCAGCTGAGCGATCTAATTTTAGAAGCACATTTTCCACCTTCTCTACGTCAGGACATCTTGGATGAAGCAGGTCTAGATTACGAAGCCAGCTTAGCAGTAAGTTCACAGAAGAAAGCTAAACGTGACCCAGGCTTTCGCAAACGTATCATGGAAGCATATGATCACCGTTGTGCGATTTGTGACTTCAGCGTGCGTATGGAAAATACGCCTATTGCCCTAGAGGCGGCACATATTAAATGGTTTCAGGTGGGTGGCCCAGACATTGAAACAAATGGCTTAGCGCTATGTTCATTGCATCACAAATTGCTGGATCGAGGCGCAATTGCAATCAATGAAGAGTTAAAAATAATCGTTTCAGAAAAAGCGAATGGCCACGCAGGGTTTCAGGAATGGGTATTAGATTTTGATGGAAAGCAGATCAGAGTACCCAGAAATAAAACGTACCGACCAAACCCAGATTTTCTTGAGTGGCATATTCGAGAAGTGTTTCAGAGCAAATATGTAACGTAGCAATACATAAATACTAATCACAACCTATCCGCGGGGTTTAACAAATCAAGCTTGAAATACTTTGCATAGCCACTGTCCCGCGTAACCAAACCAAAACCAGCAACACTTGCATGCGCTCCAATCAAAAAATCTGCCAAGACTCGCTTTTTTTGCCCTTTGTTCTTCCTATATCGCCGGAACGCCTGACCTGCTAAAAATGATGCTTCCCAAATCATTTCATCACGACGAAATGTCTCAATAGGCAATAGGGAATCAAGTTCTTCCAATGAATCACAAATCGCACCAACTTCAGCATAAATCACAGGATTTATAATTAACACACCCTCTGCTGCGCACTCCTCCAAGGCTTGAATAGAAGCCTCAGCAAACACCGGATCATCAAGGATGATATCTACTAGCACATTCGTATCTACCAGCCATTCAGTCGGGCTCACGAAGCAACCTCATTAGCTGGTCAGTCGTCATGCCCGTCTTTTTCTTACCTCGCATAGCACGGATAGCCTGTGTTTTAGTGCTTCGCTTGCGCACCAAAACCAACTGATTATTTTGAGGAATGAACTCAACTTCAGTATTTGGCAGAAATCCGAATTGCGCGCGATATTCTTTGGGTATGGTTACCTGTCCACGTTCACTTATTTGCATAAGGCCTCCTAAATAAGTATGAATATGAATTCATATTACGTACTACGCTACTATTTATCAAGTCATCATTCACCCCAAATTGACAACACCCCCTATCAGTCCTAAAGTTAATTCATGCAAACTCAACACTACCCCATGATCAAAAACTGGGATGACGCCTACGAAAACGCCGCTCATATCAAAAACAGCGACCAATTCCCCCCACGCTGGAACCAACAAGCCGCAGCTTTTCGCCAACAAATGGGCAGCCGTGCTGAACTCGACATTCCCTATGGCAAATCAGCGCGTCAAACCCTCGACTTATTTCGGCCCGAAGGCGAACCCAAAGGCCTGCTGGTATTTGTTCACGGCGGCTATTGGAAAGCGTTCGATAAATCAACCTGGTCACACTTAGCGCAAGGTGCAGTCGCTGAAGGCTGGGCGGTTGCGATGCCCTCTTACACACTCGCGCCTCAGGCACGCATCACCAAAATTACGCGCGAAATTGCGGCGGCCATTGCTCATGCAGCCAGCCTCGTCGACGGCTCGATTCACCTAGCCGGTCACTCCGCAGGCGGACATTTAGTTACCCGCATGCTGTGCGCCAATGGCCCAATGGTGGCTGAGGAATTCTTACTGATACAGCAGCGCATTAAGAAAGTCGTTTCCATTAGCGGCGTTCATGATTTACGGCCGCTGTTAAACACCTCAATGAATAGCATTTTGCAGCTTGACGAAGCCGAGGCGCTTGCTGAAAGCGTGGTGATGCAACAACCCAACCACACCACACAAGTCGTCTATTTGGTGGGAAGTGACGAGCGACCTGAGTTTATTCGTCAGAGTGTTTTGCTCGCGAATATGTGGATTGGCTTTGGCCTTGATACCAACCTGATCATCGCTGAGGGAAAGCACCATTTTGATGTGATTGACGCGCTAACTTCACCCGAAATTGAGCTGTTTTTATGACATGATTTCGCCAAACAACCAAGCAGATTCGCCCAAGGTTCTGATTGTCGGAGCCGGGCCAACCGGACTCACCGCAGCGGTTGAGCTGGCTCGATACGGCATTATCCCCGACCTCATTGAAAAACGCCGACTAAAGATGGCACAAGGCTTTATGCAGATGGAGTCTTAGCGTTATCTCTCAAAGACGCATACAAGTGATTAATCACTTTATTGTTCGCAAAATAAGAAACATGATCCGCATCAACTTCAAACAATGACATTTCATATTTCCGCCCCTTCGGCACATGCGCCATACTGCTGTGACTCACTGCAATGTCATTAGCTTCATCGAATAAAGTATTGTTGAACATACTGGTCAAGCCCAACCAACTGTGCTGCTTCATGGCACTTAACAAACGACTGAGGCGACTAGCTTCGTCATCAAGCTGTACTTTTAACTGAGCGGTATCGCCCGCAATGAGGTAATAAGGAATCTCTGGATCGCCTGCCTCATACAGATACTCAAGCGTTTTTGACTCCAGCCCCATTTCATCCAAGGTATCATCCGCATTATTTAGCATATACATTAAGCCCGCCACACCAATGCCACCGGCTACACCCGCCACGCCATTAGTTGCCAGGGTGACCATCGTCACTAGCCATTTCTTAACGTTGTTGAACGGCGAGCCACCGTTCGGAGTTCCCAACATAATGAGTTTCGACACTTTGGGACAGGCCGGATCTTTCTCCAACATCCATCGAGACACCAGCCCACCCATAGAATGAGCAATGATAACGAGCTCTTTCCCATGATCACCAACCAGACCAACTGCGGCTAATCGCTTTCTAAATAAATCAGCCGTTTCCTGAAT
>ENA-ORXT01000858-ORXT01000858.1-marine-metagenome-genome-assembly--contig:-NODE-858-length-44499-cov-4.371595_pt1 | contig 44499 bp, 39 predicted proteins | sample MGYA00237868_ERZ511482 | MGnify/ENA metagenome assembly ERZ511482
TCGACGGCTGTCAGGTCGACGGCTGTCAGGTCGACGGCTGTCAGGTCGACGGCTGTCAGGTCGACGGCTGTCATGTCTCCGGGTATCAGGTCGTGCAGGCGGTGGCGAGCGCTGCCAGAAACTCCAGGACCGCTGACGGGTCGCGAAGTCGATGTGCGGCAACCGAGGAGGCAGTCCCGACCTTGACCGTGACGTCGCCGTCGCCCAGCGCAGCGAACGCCTCTTCGTCGGTCAAGTCATCGCCCACGAAGACCGTGCAGGCTGCCGCAGTGTCGAGGGCGAGCTTCGTGATTGCTGTGCCTTTGCTGGCGTGACGAGCGAACAACTCGAGCACATCGCTGCCGGGCTTGATCGCAGCACCGTCGACGGTTCCTGCACGGACGGCCAGCGCCGCGAGGGCGGCCGGTCCAGTGAACGAATCTGCCGTGCGCGTGTGCACCGCAACGCTGGCTTGCTTGTGCTCGACCCAGCCACCGTCGCCAGCCGCGGCTGCTGCCTCGTCGGCGAGGGAGATCAACTGGTCGAGGCGGTTGCGTTCGTCGCTCCCGAGTGGCTGGAATGCTTCGTCGTTCGCTTCCATACCATGGCTTCCAACGAGCTGCATGGCGTCGGGCAGACCGAACGTACGCATGCTCTGCAACGCTCGCCCCGAGACTGCGGCGATGGTGACGCCCTCGATGGTGAGCAGCCGGACGAGCACATCGGCCACACCGGGCAGGAGCTGCGCATCGTCGGCGTGGTCGACGAGCGGTGACAGGACCCCGTCGATGTCGAGGCCGACGAGCAGTGGGCGAGCGGCGGCTGCCACCTGGCGTCCCAACTGCGCCGGGTCGTCGAAGACGACGCTGGAAGGGTCGTGGGTCGCGCTCTGGTCGTTGCTCATTCGGTCACATCGGACGTGAGGAGTTCGGTGAGGAATTTGTCGGCCCAGCCCTGGACGTCCATCCGCTGGACCTGGCGACGGAGCCCGCTCATCCGTGCGCGACGTTCGTGACGGTGCATCTCGACCGCCTTGACGATTGCTTCCTGCAGCGCTCGGTCATCATGCGGATTGACCAGGACTGCGTCGGTCAGCTCGTCGGCGGCGCCGGCAAATTCAGACAGGACGAGCACGCCGTCGCCGTCGATGTGAGCAGCTGCGTACTCCTTGGCGACAAGGTTCATGCCGTCGCGGAATGGCGTCACCAACATCACGTCACCGGCCCGGTAGAGGGCGATCAGATCATCGTAGGAGAGCGTCTGGTACAGGTAGTGGATGACGGGCAGACCAATGCGACTGAACCGTCCGTTGGTCTCGCCGACGAGCCGTTCGATCTCGCGTCGTTCGTCCTGATAATGCTCGACGGCTTCGCGGGTCGGTGTCGCGACTTGGACCATGACGCACCGTTCGGCGTCGAGTTCGCCTGACTCGAGCAGTGCGGCGAAGGCGCGGAGCCGAAGGCCGATTCCCTTGGTGTAGTCGAGTCGGTCGACGCCGAGAAGGATCACCTCCGGGTCGCCGAGGCGGGTACGGATCTGGCTGGTGAGTTTGCGAGTGGCGCGGCCTGCAGCCATTTCCTCGACTTCGGCGAAGTCGATCGAGATCGGGAAGGCGCCGACATGCGCCTGGTGTGTGGGCGTCTCGATGACGCCGTCGTTGGCCTCGACGCCGAGGAGCTGTTCGGCGCAGGCAACGAAATTGCTGCAGCCACTCGGGCGTTGGAACCCGATCAGGTCGCAGCCGAGCATCCCCTCGACGATCTCGCTGCGCCAGGGCAGGCGCATGAACAACTCCGATGGCGGGAACGGAATGTGGAGGAAGAAGCCGATCGTCACGTCAGGTCGCTGCTTGCGCAGCATTGCCGGAACGAGTTGCAGCTGGTAGTCGTGGATCCAGACGATGGCATCGCGCGGAGCGATGTTCGCGAGGGTGACGGCGAAGCGTTCGTTCACTCGCTGGTAGGCGTCCCACTGGTGGCTGTCGAAGGTCGACTCACGCAGTGCATCGTGGTAGAGCGGCCAGAGCCCATCGTTCGAGAAACCCTCGTAGTACAGCTCGACTTCTTCGGCGCTGATGTTGACCGGGTGGAGATCGACGCCCTCGACGGTGAACGGGTCGGCGTGGTCGTCGGGATCGCCGGTCCAGCCGACCCAGGTGCCTCCTGAAGCCCGCAACATCGGAAGTAACGCCCGGACCAATCCGCCGGGGCTTGCGGACCAGCCTGTCGCGGTCGAGTCGTCGCGCATGACGGGAAGGCGATTCGCCGCGATCACGATCGGTCGGTCGGTGGGCGCCACGTCGGCCGGTGCGCTGGGCACGGTTGTCAAGGCGCTGGGCGCGGTTGTCGGAGGGCTCGAGGGGACCGCAGCGGCAGCGGAGGGCGCGTCGGACATGTTCATGGTCTACCCGATCTTCGATGATTCCCTCGCGGTGCTGCCCGCGAGCGCGTCGTATCGAGCCAACGAGCGGTGTTCGGGCAGCGCCGATCGCCACCCCGACAGGAGGCGGGCCAACGCAGCTGATCGGGCGCCGCCGCCATCAGGCGGCTCGGCGCGACGGAGGCCCGGTGTTGCGAATGGTGCCGTCGGGCATCGTGATGGTGAGTTCGCGGTGTGGACCGAGGCTGATGGCCCATCCGTCGTGGTGGATGTTGGTGTGGTGCCCCGAACAGACCGGCAACAGGTTGTCGAGATCGGTTCGGCCGCCGTGCCGCCACCAGATGACGTGGTGCAACTTGCATCGGTCGTACCTGGTGGCGCACCCGGGTATGGCACAGGTCGAGTACAGCGCTCGGAGGGCTCGTCGTTGGGCTCGGTTGGCCAGCCGGGTCGATCGGCCGAGGTCGACTTCGCCGGGGGCGTGCAGGACGGCACCATTGCGGACGATGACGGCGTGCACGGCGGCGCCGGGAGCGAGTTCAGCGAGCACTCGCATTGGAATCTCAACGGGGAGCGACCAGTCGGCGACTGGCCCCGTGACCTCCGGCGCATCGGCGTCGATGACCACGATGTATTCGGGACGCCCAGTCGCTCGGCCCACGACGTCGCCGCGAATCAGCCGGTCGAGTGCGTGGGCAGCGAGGAACTTCTGCTTCTCGATCGGGTCCGAGGGACACAAGTCGGGGACCGCCTCGGCGAAAAGAGAGCTGACAGCGCCTTCCAACCGCGTTGCGAGCTTGACGCCGGTCAGTGGATCGAACCGGCCACGGATGTTCCACATGCCTTCGGCGTCGGTCCACGAGCTGACGCGTACACATGACTTCTGGCGCTCGAGGCGGTCCATCCCGTCGTCAGACTGCATCTTCTTGACCTCGAGCCGCACCCGGCTGGCGAACTCGTCGATGGTCGCTGCCGACGCAACGTGTGCGAGCTCATCGATTCGATCGAAGAGTTCGTCGCGGTGCTCGTCGTCGAGTTGCTTGGAGCCCCTGGTGAGCGCATCGACGTGGCCTGCGGTGATCTTGCCGTCGGCGAGTGCATCGGCCAGCAAAGGCGTCGCATCGAGCGTCTGAGCGCGTTCGCGGGCCTTGCCCGCCTGGTTCAGTGATGTCTTGCCTGCATTGGCAATGGTCGGCTCGGGAAACGGTGTGATGGCAGCGAGTTGCGAAATCAAGCCGCCTTCCTGCGCATCGGCCCATGCCCTGACTTCGCGAGTCGCGACCAACGCGGCCTCGATTTCGGGCGGGCCCGCAACGCTCGACGAACGCACAGCGACAACGCGCTCCGCTCGTTCGGCGATGTCGATCGACTGCATGGAATCAACAGTACGTTGTGGGTGTCACAGAGTTGCCGGACACGGAGCGTGTCAAGAGGTGTGAGACACGTTTTCGTCGGGTTCGTTGATCCAGATGATGTCAGGGATTTTGGGTGCTTGGGGTCGTGTTGTGAGGCGGTGGGGATTTGAGCTGTAGGCGTGGTCGAGGGCGGTTTGGCGGGTAGCTCTGATGTTGTGGTGGCGACGACAACGTTCCCCGGATCGGCCAGAATGGGCCCAGATGAGTGACGCCGACTACCTCCGCAAGATCCTCAATGCACGGGTCTACGACGTCGCGTTCGAGACGCCGCTCGACCCGGCGCCAGCGCTGTCGCGACGGCTTGGCAGCAAGGTGCTGCTCAAGCGTGACGACCTCCAGGAAGTCTTTTCGTTTAAGATCCGTGGCGCTTACAACAAGATGGCGCACCTCGATCCGCAGGATCGCGCCCGCGGTGTGATCGCCTGCTCGTCGGGCAATCATGCTCAGGGCGTCGCCCTCGCTGCCAATCGGCTGGGTTGTGATGCGGTGATCGTGATGCCGTCGACGGCGCCGTCGATGAAGGTCGACTCGGTGCGTCAGCGTGGTGCCGAAGTCGTATTGCGCGGTGAGAGTTACGACGAGGCCTACGCCCACGCTCTGGAGCTGCAGCAGCAGCGCGACCTCACCCTCGTCCACCCGTTCGACGACCCGGACGTGATCGCGGGTCAGGGAACCATCGGGATGGAGATCCTCCGGCAGCACGGCGGCCCGATCGACGCGATCTTCGTGGCCATCGGGGGCGGTGGGCTCATTGCCGGCGTGGCGGCGTACGTCAAGCAGGTCCGACCCGACATCAGGATCATCGGAGTGCAACACGACGAGTCGACCGCCATGGCGGACTCCCTGCGCGCCGGACACATCGTCACGCTCGACGAGGTCGGGCTCTTCTCCGACGGTACCGCTGTGAAGAAAGTCGGAACAGAGACGTTCCGGCTCGCCCAGGAGTACGTCGACGACGTCATCTTGGTCGACACCGACGAGACTTGCGCGGCGATCAAGGACGTGTTCACCGACACCCGGTCGCTGCTCGAACCAGCAGGCGCGCTCTCGGTTGCCGGGATGAAGAAGTACGTCCAGCGGACCGGCGCGACCAATCAGACCTTCGTGGCCATTGCGTGTGGTGCGAACATGAACTTCACGCGCCTGCGCTTCGTTGCCGAGCGCGCCGACTACGGCGAACAGCGCGAGGCGATCTTCGCCGTCACGATTCCCGAGCAGCCCGGCAGCTTCCGTCGGTTCTGCGAAGTGATCGGAGCGCGTGACGTCACCGAATTCAACTACCGGATGAGCGACTCGGCCGAGGCTCATGTGTTCGTCGGCATCGCAGCTTCGTCACGCAGGGAGACGGTCGAGTTGGCCGACGCGTTCGACATAGCCGAGTTCGACGCGATCGACCTCACCGCTGACGAACTCGCCAAGGCCCATGTACGTCATCTGGTCGGTGGAAAGTCTGCTCACGCATCCGACGAGGTGCTCTATCGCTTCGAGTTCCCCGAACGTCCAGGTGCGCTGCTGCGCTTCCTGACATCGATGAACCCGGCGTGGAACATCTCGCTGTTCCACTACCGCAATCACGGCGCCGACCTGGCTCGCGTGCTCGTCGGCATGCAGGTGCCACCGAGCGATGCCGAAGCCTTCGTCAAGTTTCTTGCTGACGTCGGCTACCGCCACTGGAACGAGACGGAGAACCCGGCCTACAAGCTCTTCCTCGGCTGAGTCGTCGTGTTCGGGTCAGCGACTGGCCGCGATGACCGGGGCGAACGCATCGAGCTCACGAACGGCGAAGTAGGAGATGCCCCAGCGCTCGCGGCACATCTGGAGTTTCTCAACGATCTCGCCGACCGAACCGATCAGGACGTAGGGGGTGCAACGTAGGTCTTCGCGCGACAAGCCCTCCGCGCGCTCCAGCACACGGTCTTCGGCCGTCTCGACGTCGTCGGTGATCTCCACGACCTGGACCAGCGCGTTCAGTTCCAACTCATCGGCCCGTTCGCCTGCCGACGTGCGGACGTGGTCGACCTGAGCGTCGAGGTGCGCTGCACTCCACTTCACGCTGTGGCGGTGACCGTCCTCTTTGGTCCGGCCAAGACCCTGCAGGCCGATGATGTTGGCATGCTGTGCGGCATGCGCGAGGAGCGCGTCGCCATTGCCGCCGACCAGGATCGGGAGCCGCTTGTTGGCCGCCCGGTCGATCTGTGCTCCGGACAGCGTGTGGTGCTCGCCGGCCCAGTCCACTGCGTCGCCGTCGAGCAGTTGTCGAATGATCTCGACGCGTTCCGACAGGGCAGCTTTACGCTCCGCGGGCGGGTGAAGCGCCGTTCCGGTCTGCGCGTATTCGTGCGGCGTGTGGCCAGCGCCGAGGCCGAGTTCGAACCGGCCGTCCGAGAGCCGGTCGATGGTCGCCGCTTCCCAGGCGAGCTGTACCGGGTTGCGCATGTCGGAATTCAGTACGAACGTACCGACCCGCAGCGTCGTCGTGGCCTGCGCTGCCGCTGCGAGGAGCACCATGGGAGAGTCGCCGGGGCCGACGTGGTCGCTGGCGAGGAACACGTCGAAGCCGAGTGACTCGGCACGTCGTGCTGCCTCGGTCGGCGACGCCGAGTTGCTCTGGGTCGACTCGTGCTCGCTGGTGATCTGCCAACCGAACCGGAACGGTCGTGTCATCCCCGCAGGCTACGCGGAGATGACTTGGTGCCCGGCGTCAACGCTTCTCAGATGGTGTCGAGGGCTGCAGCGAGGTCGTCGACGAGATCGGCCTTGTCTTCGATACCGACCGAGAGGCGGACGAGGTTGTCCGGCACTTCGAGCGGTGAGCCGGCGGCTGACATGTGCGTCATGGCTGCTGGGTGTTCGATCAGGCTCTCGACCGCGCCGAGCGACTCGGCGAGGGTGAACACTGTCGTCGCGTCAGCAACGCGCATCGCTGCGTCGCGGCCGGCTTTGACCTGGAACGACACCATGCCACCGAAGTCCTTCATCTGCTTGGCAGCAGCGGCATGGCCCGGGTGGTCAGGAAGCTGCGGATACTGGACCCGCTCGATTGCAGGATGGTCGACGAGCAGGTCGACGATGGCCCGGGCGTTCTCGCAGTGGCGATCCATGCGGACCGCCAAGGTCTTCACGCCGCGCAAGAGCATGTAGCTGTCGAACGGAGCGGGCACGGCACCAGCGGCATTGAGTGTGAAGCCGATCTTCTCGGCCAGCTCCTCGTTGCTCGTGGCGACGAAGCCGCCGACGACGTCGCTGTGGCCGCCGAGGTACTTCGTCGCCGAGTGCACGACGAGATCGGCGCCGAGCGTGATCGGCTGCTGCAGGTACGGCGTGGCGAATGTGTTGTCGACGACAACGATTGCGCCGCGCTCGTGGGCGATGCCCGCAATGGCCTCGATGTCGAAGCACGTGAGCAGCGGATTGGTGGGCGTCTCCAACCAGATCATGCCCGTGTCGTCGGGCCAGTTCGCACGCAACCCGTCGAGGTCGGTCAAGTCGACTGCGGTCCACGGGTAGCCCATGGGGCCCCAGACCTTCGCGATCAGGCGGAAGGTGCCGCCGTAGGCGTCGTTGCCGAGCAGTACCCGCTTCCCACCGCCCTCGGGGGCCACGGTCAACAGACGCAAGATGTTGTCCTCGGCGGCCAGGCCGCTGGCGAACGACAAGCCGAACCGGGCTTGCTCGAGTGAGGCGATCTGAGTCTCGACCGCAGTACGCGTCGGGTTGCCCGACCGCGAGTACTCGTAACCCTTGTGGTTGCCGACACCGTCCTGGGCGAACGTGGTCGAGAGCGAGATCGGCACGACGACAGCGCCCGTGGTCGGGTCGGGTTCCTGGCCGGCATGAATGGCTCGCGTCGAAAAGCCTGCCGACATGTCGGACTGCTTCTCGACGTCGATGACCTCGTTGCGGGGGTCGGGCGTCTCGTCCGGGCTGGCGGATGGGCTGGTGGGTGGGTTGGCGGATGAGCTGGTGGGTGGGTTGGTGGGGGAGTCAGTCACGGCCGTTGGCGTCCTCTGCGATTGCGGTGAAGTAGGAGAGCAAGTCGGTGCGGGTCAGCACGCTGAGCGGACGACCACCCGACAGGACGAGGAGCGCCGGTGCGGTCTCGAGCATTTCGACGGCGAGTTCGACCTTTTGGCCGACGCCGATCGTCGGGAGCTTGGCACCCATGATCTTCTCGACCTCGACGCCCATAGCGCCCGGGTCGCGGTGGATGACGTCCATCAGTTCGAGTTCGTCGACCGACCCGGACACCTCGGCGTTCGCGAACGGCGGAGTGTTCTTGCAGACCGGCAGCTGACTCACGCCGTTCGAACGCATGATCTCGATCGCTTCGCTGACCGGCGCGGTCGGGTTGACATACAGCAGGTTCTCGATCGAAGCGTTGCGCGTGTCGAGGACTGCGCCAACACACTGATCGCAGTCCTTCAGGAATCCGAAGTTCATCATCCACGTCTCGTTGAAGACCGTCGACAGGTAGCCGCGACCGGAGTCTGGGTTGAAGACGACGACGACCGCATCGTCATCGGCTTCCTTGGCGACCCGCATCGCAGCGGCGACTGCGGTGCCGCCGGAGCCGCCGATCAAGATCCCCTCGGTCTCACTGACGTAGCGGGCGGTGAGGAAGCTCTCCTCGTCGCTGATCGGAATGACTTCGTCCCACAGGTCGCCGTCGTAGGCAGCCGGGTAGAAGTCTTCACCCACCCCCTCAACGAGGTACGGGCGCCCTGAGCCGCCGGAGAACACCGACGTGTCGGGGTCGGCGACGATGAGCTTGATGTCCGGGTTCATCGACTTGAGATAACGACCCGTTCCGGTGATCGAACCGCAGGTGCCTGCGCCAGCCACGAAATGCGTGATACGGCCGGCGGTCTGCTCCCAGACCTCCGGGCCGGTCGTCTTGGTGTGGGCGATTGCGTTGTTCGGGTTCGCGTACTGGTTGGGGCGGTATGCGCCGCGCTCGTGGGTGAGCCGCTCGGCGACCGAGTAGTAGCTGTTCGGGTCTTCTGGCGCAACCGCGACGTCACACACGACGACTTCGGCGCCGTAGGCACGCAGCAGGTCGACCTTTTCCTTGCCGGCCTTGTTGGTCATCACGAAGACACACTTGTAGCCCCGCTGCGCAGCGACGATCGCAAGGCCGACGCCGGTGTTGCCGGAGGTGGGTTCGACGATGGTGCCGCCGGGCTGCAGTTCACCGCTGGCCTCGGCTGCAAGGATCATCTCGAGGGCTGGTCGGTCCTTCGACGAGCCGCCGGGGTTGGTGACCTCGTGCTTCATCGCGAGCGTGCACCTGATGCCGTGCTCCTCGCTGACGCGCTTCATCCGGACCATCGGGGTCTTGCCGATGAGGTCGAGAATCGATGGAGCGATGTCCATGTCGCCGGGATCCCAGACTGGAGTCGAAGGTGTGTCAGGGGTGGTCATGGCATCAGGATACTTCTCGATCGGGGATGGGTGCGGAGCCGAGCCCGACTCGCCGAGTGAGGTGACCGGCAGCCACCAACCTGGCATGTCGCTCAGCTGCTCAGCCGCCGGCACTACGGTCGTTGCATGTAATTGAAGGTCATCGTTGCTGTCCTCATCGGAAGTTTCGGCGCGTTCTCGTCGCCGAGCGTTGGCCACGCTGATGAGATCTCAGTCGAACCCGTCGAGCTCGGGGCGGTTCCCGACAGCAATTGCGCAAGTCTCCGAACGCGACGCACCGCAGATCACGCTGTTTGCCAGCTGCCTCGCAGAACCGGCGTTGGTGTGTTCCGCTCTCGGCCTCGACAGTCCCGACGGAATCATCGGGAGCCTGAACCAAGTCGACTGCCCGCGCATCGGCGGTGAAGACGAACCCGAATCGACGCCGACGACGTCGGTGTTGCTTCCGACGACTGTCGAAACCGTCGCTGCCCCTGAGACAACCGTGCCGCTCGACAACCTGCCGGAAACTGGACGATCGACGAACACTGGGTTGTTCGCACTCGCAGCTGTCGCTTTCGGTTCGCTGTTGATCGGAATCTCGCGGCGAACCGGTAGCCGTCGGTTCAGTAAGGTCCTGCAGGAACGGAGGTCAGGTGGCGAGTTCAGTTGCCGAGGACGCGCCCGATGATGCCGCTGACCTTGCCGCCCTCGGAGGCGCTCGTGTCGAAACCTGCGGGGAGCAGGTGCGGGGCGTTCGTGGCGAGGAAGCTGATCAGTTCCTTCGGGGACGGGTTGACGAGTCCCTGGTCACCGATGACGACAGTGGGAACGGTCTCGTTGCCGTTGGCGTGTTGGCGAACGACAGCGGCATGGGCGGGGTCGTCCCAGATGTTGTGCTCGACGCGCTCGAGGTCGACTTTGTCGAGGCCGCGGCGCAGCGCCGAGCAGAACCCACAGCCCGGTCGCCAGTAGAGGTCGATCTGCTGGGGTGCGTTCGTCGTGTCGGTTGCGTTGTCGGCGGTGTTCATGGGCACCACGCTAACGACAGCGCAACTTCTTGAATACCTGTGTCCCCAAGTGTCGTGCCAGTTCATCACGCAAGATCCCGCTCAGGTCAGTGCCAGCTCAAGTCAGTGCTTCGAGCCGGCGCCGCAGGTGCGCTTGCTCTGGCGTACTGGCCGACAGCGCCAACGCCCGCCGATACGCCGTGCGGCTCTCGTCGTTTCGCCCGAGGTCAGCAAGGGCCTCCGCGCGTGCACTGTGGAAGTAGACGTAGCCATCGAGGTCGCCGTCGAGGTCGTCAGACAGAGGAATGGCATCGAGTGCGCGCAGCGCAGCTTCAGGTCCGTCGACTTCTCTGACGGCGATCGCGCGATTCAGCGCAATGAGGGCGTTCGGTTGTCGGCGCAGCATGACGTCGTAGAGCCGGACGATGCTGGCCCAATCGGTTGCCTCGAACGACTCGGCAGTGACGTGCAGTGCGGCGATCGCCGCCTGGAACTGGAACATCCCGCCGTGCCGGAAGGAGTGGGCTCGAGCCAATTCGGCCAAGCCGCGGGCAACCGTTGCTTGGTTCCACTTCGACCGGTCCTGATCGGCGAGCAGTACAGGTGCGCCATCGTGTAGACGAGCGGAGCGGCGAGCGTCGATGAGCAACATGAGCGCGAGGAGGCCCGCGACTTCGGCGTCGTCGGGCGTGAGCCGGGCGAGCAGTTCGCCGAGCCAGATGGCTTCGTCGCAGAGGTCGCCGCGCACGAGCGAGGTCTCGGTCGCGCTGCTGTGCCCTTCGGTGAAGATCGAATAGATCACCCCGCACACCGCCGGGATTCGTTGGTGCAGGGTGGCGATGTCTGGCGGGTCGAACGGGATGCGGGCGGTGCGGATCTTGTTCTTCGAGCGTGTGATCCGCCGGGTCATCGTCGACTCGCTCACCAGGAAAGCGCGAGCGATCTGTGCCGTGGACAACCCGGCAACTGCGCGCAGCGTGAGCGCTACCTGGGCGTCGGGTGCCAGCGCCGGGTGACAACATCCGAGCAGCAGCGCGAGCTGGTCATCGAACGGCTCACCTCCGTCAGCGTGGCCGCGGAGCCGGTCCTGGTCCTCCTCGCCACGGTCGAGGGTGAGCAGCGGCAGCCGCTCGTCGTATCGGGCAATACGGCGCAACCGATCGATCGCCTTGCGTCGAGCAGTGGTCAGCAGCCAGGCCGCCGGCACGTCGGGGGAGCCGTCGGTCGGCCAGCGCGTTGCGGCTTCGACGAAAGCGTCCTGAGTGGCATCCTCTGCGATGCCGAGGTCGCCGACGTCGCGCAGGAGTGTCGCGACGAGGCGCGGCCACTCCGTACGGAAGACGTCGGCGACCTGCTGCTCGTCGTTCATCGGCGGGCGATCTCAGATCGCTGGCGTTCGAAGGTGCTCAGCCGTCGAACTCCATGACCGGACGGACCTCGACGGTGCCGAATGTCGCGTTCGGAATCTTCGCGGCCCATTCGAGCGCCTCGTCGAGATTGGCGACGTCGATCACGTAGAAGCCGCCGATGACTTCCTTCGATTCGATGAAGGGGCCATCGGTGACGATGCGTTGGCCGTCACGCACCTGGACCGTGGTTGCAGCTTCGGTCCCGTGGAGCGCCTCACCGGTGACCATCGCGCCGGCATCGTTGAGCGCCTCGCTGTAGACGCCCCACTCGTTCATGTACGGCCCGAACTCGGCGCTGTCCGGCGCTGGTTCGTCGGCTGGATTGCTGGCAAGGATGAGCATGTACTTCATGTCGTGACTCCTGTGTTCTCTGGTGAGCTGTGCGCCCACGTTCTGATTGTCACAGAGATGACGAACGGCCTGTGAAGAATCGGACACGCCCGGCGAGAAATTTTCTGCCCGACGGCTGGATCCGATCAACGGCCGCGTCACATCGGGGGCAGGCACGATCGTGACGCGATCCGTCCGGGATGATCGCTGCGAGGTGACGGTGCGTCGGGTGCCTGGCAGACTGACGAGGTGAGCAGCGCACCACTCGACACGTCCGTCTATCTCGATCGACTCGCCCGGGTCAGGGCAGCAATGACCAGACAGGACGTCGACGCTGTCCTGTTGTCGGTCGGTCACGACCTGCCGTACCTCACGGGTTACATGGCGATGCCGCTCGAACGGCTGACCATGCTCGTCCTGCCACGAGATGGCGACGCGACGATGTTGATTCCTGGGCTCGAAGCTGCGCGCGTGGAGCCACAGCCTGGCGTCTTCGACCTGCTGCCGTGGACCGAGACCGAAGACCCCTCCGCCATCGTCGGCAAGCTCACCGCCAACGCTGCCAACATCGCAGTGGGCGACCAGATGTGGGCGCGCTTTCTCGTCGAATTGCTCCCGCACGTGCCGAACGCCAAGTTCACCCGTGCCGTCGACGTTGTGGGTTCGCTGCGAATGAGCAAAGACCAAGCTGAACTCGATGCACTCGCCGCTGCCGGTGCCGCCGTCGACAAGATCGCCGGTGAGCTGCAACGTGGCGAGATCGCTCTCATCGGTCGGACCGAGGCCGAAGTATCAGCGCACCTCGGCCGTCGCATCATCGAGGAGGGCGCCCAGAAGGTCAACTTCGCGATCGTTGCTGCCGGCGAAAACGCGTCGAGCCCGCACCACCACCCCGGCAACCGTGTCATCCAACCGAACGAGATCGTGCTGACCGACTTCGGCGGAACGATGAACGGCTACTGCTCCGACACGACCCGCTGTGTGTTTACCGGTGAAATCGCCGCCGATGTGGCCGAGGCCTACGAGGTGCTCTTCGAAGCCCAAGCAGCTGGTGTCGCCGCAGCAACGGTGGGCACACCGTGTCAAGACGTCGATCGTGCCTGCCGGTCGATCATCGACGCCGCGGGCTACGGCGAGTACTTCATTCACCGCACCGGCCACGGCATCGGACTCGAAGCACACGAGGACCCCTACATCGTCGAAGGCAACACCTTGCCGCTTGCGGCGGGACATGCCTTCAGTGTCGAGCCCGGCATCTACATCCCCGGCAAGTGGGGCATGCGTCTCGAAGACATCGCGGCATCGACCGCCGACGGCCCGGTCAGCTTCAACAACTCGGACCACAATCTCATCGCCGTCGACGCCTGACGGCTTCGATCAGCCTGTCAAAGTGGCCCCATGAACGTCACCGATTCCACCGCCGGGGTGCAGCGGAAGCTGCCGTTCTACCTGCGAGACAACTATGCCCCGGTCACCGAAGAGATCGACGCCACCGACCCGGCCGTCGTCGGCAGCCTGCCACCCGAGTTGTCCGGCCGGTTCTTCCGGATCGGCGCGAACCCGATCGATCGTGTGCCGATGCACTGGTTTAACTCGCAACGAACGGGACGCGCGACTTCGCCGGCGCAGTGACCACCCCGGTCACCGCACACCCCCACGTCTGCGCCGAAACCGGCGAGATGCACTTCTTCGGCTACGACGTGTTCAGCGCACCTACGTCACCTACTACGTCAACGGTGTCCTCAAGTACGACCTCGTCGTCGGCTCGACGACGTTCCACGACTTCGGTCCAGGTGTCTCGACGTCCGAGCCGGTGTTCGTGCCCGCCTCGCACGCCGCAGTCGAGGGCGCTCCCGCAACGCGTGCCGAACGGGTTCCACGGCAGCTGGTTCGCCGACGAGTAGAGATAGCGCTGTGCTCCGCACAACGCCGACGCATCAGGAGTCGAAGGCGGTTTCGTCGGGCGTGGGGGAGTATCCGGTCAGCTCGATCAGCAGATCGTTGGCATCGAACAGTGCAATGGCGCCCGAGGCGAGAGCGCAATAGGTCTTGGAACCGCCGGTGACAGGGATTGCAACACACAGTGCCGGTTGGCCGCCGAGCGTCTGCTCGGATGCCACTGGGTCGCCGATACGCCGGTCGGCATCGACACGGAGCCGGCTCGCCATGGCCTGTGCATAGAACCCGCTCGAGAGGAACACGTCGCTCGTGCGAGCCTCGTTGATGACCGCCTCGCACGTGTCGGTGGAGAGGTTGCACGTCGATGTGTTCCCGGCGTCGTAGAGGTAGCGCACGTCGTTGATCGTGATCGACCGCCGCCCGCCGGAAGCTTGAACGACCTTGGCCGACGACGTGACGTCGCCGAGCCGGGTGAGCACGGTGTAGTCGGCAGTGAAGACCGAAGGAGCGACACATTCGAGGCGGTTCAAGACCTCGTCGATCTCCGTGCGCCCGGTCGACTCTCCGGCACTGCAACCGAAGCTGGGGCGCTGCCCGGTGAAGCACGCCGACGTGACCAGCATCAGCAAGACCGTCGCGACGGCGGCGCGGATCAAACCAGTCCGGCGCGCTGTGGTCGGCTCGTCGACTCGGGGGTCACGAAGGGCATCGCAAGGCGGGCCGGAGGGGTGGGACATCGCCATGGCGCCGCCATCGTACGGCGTTACCCTGCCGAATCGTGATCCGTCTCGACGTCGCAACGGTGCTGCTCCAGTGGGCGACCGGCGGCATGCTGTTCTGTTGGTTCACCACCCGCCGCCGGGTGATCAGCGTCGGCTACGGGTGGCTGCTGCGCAGCGTCTACATGTGCTTCGCCCTCGGTGCCCTTGCGGCGGGGCTGAGATTCGGCAGTGACCCGATTCGTGAGATTTCGTCAGCGCTCGTCGCGCTTGCCTGCCTGTTTGCTCTCGTCGTCTCGATCGTTCAGCGCAAAGCCGGAGTGAGCGGATACGACGCGGAGTTCGACCGCCGAACCGAACGTGTTGCGGCGATGACCGGGATCGATCGAACGGTCGACGCCGACGGTGTGCGCTCTGGCCGAGAGTTCAACCCGATCATCGACCTCGTACCGGCTCTGATCGGCTTCGTCGGACTCATCGCGGCATCGATCGACGCCGCATCCGGTGCTGCATTCGGGACCGTCGTGGTGGCGCTGCTCCGCACGCTGATCGGCGCAGCTTTCATCGGTGCGATCAGCGACGCCATGCTCCTCGGCCACTGGTACCTCACCCAGCCCGGCCTTCCCCGCAAGCTGCTCAACGAGATGGTCACGGCGCTCGGCTGGATCTGGCCGCTCGAAGTCGGGGCGCTGCTGCTCCCGACGGGCATGATCAGCGTGTGGCTCGGCACCGTCGACGACGGGTGGGGCGGACTGCTCGGCTGGATGTGGGGCACGTGCGCCATCACCACGATCGTGCTCGTCTTCGTGACCCGGGCAGCGCTGAAGGAGCGCTACTACTCCGCCGTCATGGCCGCGACTGGGCTGCTCTACTTGGCGATCCTCACCGGCTTCGGCACTGACATCGTCGCACGCGCCGTGCTCGATCAGACCGGTTGACCCAAATCTTGCGTTCATTTCCCGCTCAGCGGGAAGCCAGCGGAGGATTTGGGCTCTGAGGCGGAATCAGGAGCAGGCGAACGAGCTGTGCCCGTTTGCGTCGAACGGAGGGTTTCAGCAGTGCTCCGGGCTCCCGATGAAAGCGCCGCGGGCAGGATTGAGATCGCGACTGCTGTGGCACACTGGTTTGCATGGCACGACCGGTGTGGAGCGGAACGATTTCTTTCGGGCTCATCGCGATCCCCGTCAAACTGTTTCACGCAGTACGTCGGCAGAGCGTCTCGTTCAACCAGCTCGACGAGCGCAACATGGCGCGCATCCGGTACCGCAAGGTCAACGCCGAGACCGGTGACGAAGTCACTGAAGACCACATCGTCAAGGGTTATGAGATCTCCAAGGGTCGGTACGTCGTGGTCGACCCCGACGAGCTCGAACCGTTCATGCCGGTCGCCACGAAGTCGATCGATCTCGAAGAGTTCGTCGACCTCGACGAGATCGACCCCGTCTACTTCGACACCGCCTACCACCTCGCCCCGAACGAAACGCCCAAGCCGTACGTCCTGCTGGCGCGGGCAATGGAGCAGACCGGCAAGGTCGCGATCGGCCGATTCGTGATGCGTAACAAGCAATACACCGCCGCGATTCGAGCCGAGGAGGGTCGCCTCGTGATGTCGTCACTGGCGTACGCCGACGAAGTGGTCGACCCTGCCGACATCGATGAACTGCAGGAGCTCGACGACGTCGAAGTGAACGACCGCGAGATCGCGATGGCCGAGTCACTCGTCACGTCGTTGAGCTCGGACTTCGAGCCGCACAAGTACCACGACGAATATCGCGAGCAGGTCATGGCCCTGATCCAGATGAAGGCCGATGGTCAGGAGTGGGAGGCGCCCGAAGCAGCCGCCGAGAAGCCCAATGTCATCGACATCATGGCTGCCCTCGAAGCCAGCGTCGCGGCCGCCAAGGAATCACGCGCCAGCCACCCGACCGCCACGAGTGAGACTAAGAGCGCAGCGAAGCGCTCGACCAGATCCAAGGTGAACGTGACCGACATCGGCGAAGCTGCGGTCAAGAAGTCCTCGGCGCGAACTAAGGCTGATGTCGCAGCGGCCGCGAAGAAGACCGCCGCGAAACAGCGTGTCGCCAAGCCGACTGCAAAGAAGCCGGCCGCTACGAAGGCGACCAGCAAGAAAGCGGCGACGGGCAAGAAAGCGGCGCCGAAGAAGACGGCGCGCAAGAAACCTGCGGCGAGCAAGACAGCACGCAAGAAGGCAGCAAGCAAGAAGACCGCTACGAAGAAGACCGCCACGAAGAAGGCCAGTGCGTCGGGAGCCAAGGCAAAGAAGTCGGCTTGACCGTGGCTGCACCGATCGAGGTCGACATCGAGGGCCGCCACGTCCGTCTCACGAACCTGGACAAGGTGTTGTACCCATCGGGGTTCACAAAAGCCGAGATCGTCGACTACCACGCACGGATAGCCCCGGTCGCCGTCGCGCACCTGGCCGGACGGTGCATCACATTCCGCCGGTTTCCTGATGGCACCGACGCCGAGGGGTTCTTCGAGAAGCGCTGCGCCAAACACCGACCCGACTGGGTGGAGGTGGCCCTGGGCCCGGGCGATCGTCGAGGCGGCATCCGCTACTGCCGGATCGAAGAACCCGCGGCGATGGTCTGGGCGGCCAACCTCGCAGCCATCGAACTGCATGCGCCCATGGCGTTGGCCGTCGACCTCGACACGCCGCGGACACTCGTGTTCGACTTCGACCCTGGCCCTCGGACTGCGATTGCCGAATCCTGTCAGGTCGCCGTCGGTGCAGCAGCCGTCCTCGATGCAGTCGGTCTGCGTGGATGGTGCAAGACATCGGGGTCGAAGGGCTTGCAGATGTACGTGCCGCTCAACACGCCGGGAGCAACACACCACGGCGCTGCTGACTTTGCTTTCGCCGTTGGGCAGGTGCTGGAACGGCAGTTCGTCGGCCCCGGCTCGAATGTCGGAGTGACGACCGTGATGGCCAAAGCGGCCCGGCCAGGCAAGATCTTCGTCGACTGGAGTCAGAACGCCCATCACAAGACGACGATCGCCCCGTACTCGCTGCGCGCTCGCGATCGGCCGACGGTCTCGACGCCGGTGAGCTGGAACGAGGTCAGCGACTGTGCCGACGGCTCCGTCGAGCTGTCTTTCGAGGCTGCAGAAGTGCTGGAGCGCGTCGAAGAAATGGGCGACCTGTTCGCTCCCGTCCTCTCGGTCGAGCAAGAACTTCCGGATCCCAGGACGTGAAGGTGATTGCGATCGCGCTGCCTGACGATGCAAAGGGCCGATCGTGCAGCATCATGGTGCGGTGACGGGTGTGCGGAACTGTAGGAAGACACTGGCCGGGGCGCTCGCGCTCGTGATGCTCTCGGCAGTCGCTGCGTGCGGCGCCACGGAAATCGAATCAGGCACCGACTCGCTCACTGCCGACACGACGGGCGCACGGGACGGCGCAGCGGACGTCACGACCGCCCCGAGCCCTGTCACCGACACCTCGGGTACCTCGGACGAACAGGAACCCGGAACCACCGCCGCGGTCGACGAGGCAGACTCCGCAGCGGCCGACCCGGAGCCAACGCTGCCTGCCGCAGTCGTGCCGCTGAGCGGTTGGGCTGCGGTCGACCAGTATCTCGAGGTCACCATCGTCCGCAGTGGTTCGTCGGCGGCATCGGTGGCGGTGCTTCGCAACGGTGAACTCCAACACCAAGCGGCGTATGGCCAGCGAGTCGCGGATGATCCGGTCGGACCGACCGACCTCTTCCGCGTTGCGAGCATTAGCAAGACCATTCTTGCGATCACGGCCCTCGAATTGGTCGAAGACGGTGTCCTCACGCTCGACGATCCAGTCGGCGGACAACTCGCCGGTGGCCTCGACGTGGGCTCGCCGACGGCCGGTACGGAATCGATCACAGTGCGCAACCTGCTCACGCATCGGTCAGGATTCCCACAGTACGAAGATCTCTTCTTCCGCAACGAGGTCGATTCGTGCGCCGACGCAGCCCGAGCAGGTTTCAACGACTCGTTGCAATCTGCTCCCGGCACCGAGTTCCAATACTCCAACATGAACTTCTGTGTGCTCGGGCTCCTCATCGAGCAGGTCACCGGCGCGCCGTACTCGCAGATCGTCCAGGACGAGGTGCTCGCGCCGCTCGGCATCACAACCATGCGCACTGCTGCGACCTTCGATCTCGAGCCGGGGGATGTGCAGCACGCATCTACAGAAGGCCGCAATTACATGGAGGTGCTCGGCGGAGCCGGCGCATGGCTCGCTGCTCCGACCGACCTGGTGACCATCTTCGACACCCTCGACCCGTCGACGCCGGGAACCAAGATCCTCGAACCGGCAACGCTGGAGTTGATGGCGACGATCACCGAGACGCCACCCGTTCCCGTCGAAGACGTCATCGTCGATGGAGCACCTTCGACACTTGCCCCGACGACGACGGTCGAGCCCCCGCCGCCGACCAAAGGCTATGGCATGGGCCTCATCATCTTCGAACGTCCACTCGACTCCGAGCTCACTGCGGCCACATACGGCCACACGGGCACCCTCGAGAGCACGCACGCCATGGTGGTGCGCCGCCCCGATGGACTCACCTGGGCGATCACGGTCAGCGGCGACTACCCGTCGTCGACCCCGGAACTCGCGAAGATCATGGACAATGCGCTCTTCCTCGGTGGCTTCGCCGACGGGAGCTACACCACGCCGTCCCCGCCGCTCGGCAGCGATTAGAGATTCTCCAACGCTTCTGCGGCGACCAACTGCAATGCCGCAAGCTCTTGTTCATCGGTGGCGCCCGACCCGAAGCTTCGATCCATGGCCGGCGAGGTTGTGCCGGAACAGGATGATCGGTCCTCGTTGCCACCACTGTCGCCTTCGGGCAGGTCATCATGGGACGGTGCGGCGAACGAGAACGACGAGGTTGGCGATCGTCGCCGTTCTGCTGGCATCGATAGTTGCATGCGCTGACACCGATCCAACGAGTCGGGTCGCAACACCTGGTATGTCGGAGGCCGCTTCATCGACGAGTACGACATCGACGACTGCAACGTCGACAAGTGCAACGTCGAGCACTCTGTCGATCGAGTCCTCGCCGGACACGGAGCCGCCGCCGGAGATCGAACCGCCCGTCGAGACGGAGCTTGAGCCGTCCGTGGAGACCGAGCCGCTACTTGAAACCGAGCCGCTGCCGGAAACCGAGCCCGTGGAGGACAACCCAAAAGACACCGACGATGACCCGACCTTCGAAGTCGGACCGGAAGAAGCCGATCTCGCCACCGATCTCGCCACCGATGACCCGACCTTCGACGTCGAGCCGCTCCTGCCGTTCGAGCTGCAGGTCGCCGAGGATGCCCCGCCGTCGGGCCCCGGTCTCGATGATGCGGGAAGTGCCGGCTCAGTCGGTTGGGCCGCCTTCGACGCAAACCTCGACGCCGCTCTGCTGATCAACGGCAACTCGGCGGCGTCGGTGGCAGTCTCGATCAGTGGCGACGTGGTGCACGCTCGCGGCTTCGGAGCACGCGCCCCGCTGCTCAGCGACGACATCACCGACACCGACGACCGCTTTCGTATCGCCAGCATCTCCAAGACAATCACTTCCATCACGCTGCTGCAATTGGTCGAAGCGGGCGTCGTCGGCCTCGACGACGAAGTCGGGCAACTCATTGCCGACCAACTCGGAGTGACCCCGTCCAACGGTGCGCGACGGCTGACCGTTCGACGGCTGCTCAACCACACGTCGGGCTTCTCGAAGTACGACACGCAGTTCTTCCGCAAAGGTGCCGACAGCTGTGACGACGCAGCGCGTACCGGAATGCAACGGGGCGCCGGGGGAGGCGGTTACACCTACAGCAACATGAACTACTGCGTGGCGGGCGTACTGATCGAGGCGCTGACCGGCACGACCTACACCACAGCTGCCTACGAGCAGGTGCTGACACCGTTGGGTCTGTCGGGCATGCGTCTTGCCAACACGTACGACCCTGGCCCGCAAGAGGTGCTGCACGCCACGACGGCAGGCCGCAACTACATGGAGACCCTCGGTGCCGCCGGCAGCTGGATCGCGACGCCGTCGGACCTCGTGACGATCCTCGACTCCCTCGACCACTCGACGCCGGGATTCAAGCCGTTGGAACCGGACATGGTGCAGTTGATGGCAACCCCGGGCGGCTCGACCTTCGGTCAGCGCGGTTACGGGCTCGGTCTGATCTCGTATGGCGACGGCAGGTACGGCCACACCGGCACCATCGAGAGCACCCACGCCATGGTCCTCGATCGTGGCGATGGCGTCATCTGGGCCATCACGGTCGCCGGGCCGTACCCCGACAGCACGCCGCGCCTCGAGTCGATCATCAACCGGGCCTTCGAGGCTGCTGGCTTCATCTCCGGCTGAGTACGACTTGGTGCCAGGCACCGAGTCGTTGCACTCAGAAGATGACGCCGGCAGCGTGCAGCTCGTCGGCGTCGAAACCCAGTTCGGTGACGATCTCGGCGGAGTGCTGGCCGAAGGTCGGGGCGTGATCGCCCATGTGCTGCGGCGTCGCACCGAATCGCGCGGCGGGGCGAGGCTCACGAACGCGGCCTGCGACCGGATGCTCTCGTTCGACGAAGACGCCGTTGTTCTCGATCTGGGGGTCGTGTGGGAGACCATCGAGCGTCTGGACCACCGCGCCGGGCAGGTCGAACTCGGCCGACCGGCGCGCGAAGTCAGCACTGCTGGTCGCCGCCGCCGACGCTTTGAGCTCGGCGTTCAACTCGCTGCGATTCGCCGCTCGGAGGCGGCCGTTGGCAAACCGCGGATCATCGATCAGGTCGGGTCGTCCGTACGTGTTGCACTGGGCATGGAACTCGGATTCGGTGACGACGCTCGTCGCGGCATGGCCGTCGGCGAGCTGTACCGCTCCGTACATCGATGCAATGGTCGGGGCACGACTGGCATCGTCGTCGAGAAGGACCGCATCCATTGCGGAATCCGGCCACATGAACGCAACGGCGGTGTCGATCATTGCGAGTTCGATGTGCTGCCCGCCCGCAGCCCCGCGTTCGCGCGCGAACAACGCAGCGGTGATTGCTTGCGTCGCGGTGTACGCCGTTGCCTTGTCGCAGAGCAACGTCCGAAAGAGCTCGGGAACACCGGTGGCAGGATGAGCTTGGACGCTGGCGAGTCCGGATGCCGCCTGGATCACGTTGTCATACGCCCGCCGGCCACTGTTCGGACCATCGGGCCCGTAGCCCGAGATCGAGGTGTAGATGAGGTTGGGGTTGAGTTCGTGCATCGCATCCCAGCCGAGGCCCATTCGGTCCATTGCCCCGGGCCGGAAGTTCTGGATCAGGACGTCGGCGTCAGCGATGAGTCGTCGCACAGCCTCGGCTCCGACTGCCTGCTTCACGTCGACGACCAACGATCGTTTCCCGCGATTGTTGTTGAGGTAGATGCCGCTCATCCCGTTCTTGGATGATCCGAGGTGGCGCATCATGTCGCCCATTCCCGGTGACTCGACCTTGACGACGTCAGCGCCCTGGTCGGCGAGCATCATCGCCGCGAGCGGCCCGGCGATCATGACCGACATGTCGACCACCTTGATCCCCGCCATGGGGCCGTCGGCCCGGTCCGTCCCAGTCGTTTCGGTGGCCTCTGCGTGTGTTGCGTCATCGTTTGCCATCGGCTGATGGTGGCACGTCGTCGGGTGGCATCATGTGTCGTGGCCTCGCCAACGCACCGCCCGATCCCGATCCCGATTCCGATCACGGTGATCGGCGGCTACCTCGGTGCTGGTAAGACGACACTGCTCAATCGACTGTTGAGCGAGCCGGGCGGCCGTCGCCTCGGGGTCATCGTCAACGACTTCGGCTCCATTGGTATCGACGCCGAACTGCTTGCCGCAGCCAGCGACACCGGAGTGGTGAACCTCGCCAATGGTTGTGTCTGCTGCACCCTGGGCGGCGACCTCTTCGAGACTCTGGGTGCGCTGCGCGATGGGCCGCTTCCGCCCGACCAGATCGTGATCGAAGCGAGCGGCGTGGCCGACCCTGCCATCGTCGCGGCATGGGGAACCTCCGCTGGCTTCGAGCCAGGCGGAGTGATCGTGCTTGCGGCGGCCGACTCGATTCGCCGACAGCTCGTCGACAAGTACGTGGGCGGCGAAGTGCAACGGCAACTGAGCGGTGCCGATCTGATCGTCGTGACGAAGTCGGATCTGTGTAGTGGTTCGGAGCGCGAGCGAGCCGGCTCGGTGCTGCGGACAGCCAGCGATGCGCCGATGGTCGATGGCAACGACGTCCCGGTCGACGTCGTGCTCGGGCTCCGTCCGAGCGGTGCCGTCGGCGCCGGTCAGGACGGTCAGGACGGTCAGGACGGTCAGGACGGTCAGGACGGTCACGACGATCGCTACGTCCGGTGGGTGTGGACCGGAGGGCTCATTCCTGCAGGGGCGGTCGAGACGCTGCTCGAGGAGCTACCGGTCGGACTCCTCAGACTGAAGGGCTGGATCGCATCCGATGCGGGGGTCCGCCTGGTCCAGGTGATGGGGCGGACGGCGACCGCGACCTTGGTGACGGGTGTGCAGTCGGTGAGCAGACTGGAAGCGATCGGCATCCGTGGCCAGCTCGACGTCGATGCCTTGACTGCACGGTTCGACGAAGCCTCCCGTTGAGGACTTGTGGACCGAGAAGGCGCGTCAGGCGCCGGGGCGGACCGCCTCGTAGGCCGAGCCGCCGACGATGGTGCCCCAGACTCCGATGTCCTTGATCGCCATCGGGTCGACGGTCAACGGGTTGTCCTCGAGCACGGTGAAGTCGGCAGCCTTGCCACACTCGATGCTCCCGAACTCGTCGTCGGCGTGAAGCTGGTACGCCGCGTTGGTGGTGACCGAACGCAACGCCGAATCTGCAGAGATGCGCTCGTTCTCGCCGAGCACGCGCCCGGACGGCGTGACTCGGTTGACGGCACACCACATCGTGTGCAAGTGGCCGAGCGGCGTGACGCTGGCGTCGGAGTGAATCGAGTACGACACGCCGAGGCTCTCCGCGGTGCGGCACGCCTCCATGCGTCGCGCCCGCTCCGGGCCGACGGTGATGTCGTGGTGCTGGTCGCCCCAGTACCAGATGTGGTTCGAGAAGATGTTCGCGCACATGCCGAGCTTCGCCATCCGCCGGAACTGCGCGGCGCTGGTCAGCTGACTGTGCTGCACGGTGTAGCGATGGTCGAGCCACGCGGACTCGAGGAGCAGTTGCTCGACCACGTCGATCCAGAGGTCGATCGTGAGGTCGCCGTTGCAGTGCACGTGGGTGTTGATGCGCCGCTCGTGGAAGGGCCGAACCATCTCGATGAGCTGCTCGGGCGGCACCATCCAGACGCCGTGGTCAGTCGGTGCGTCGCCGTCGGGGGAGTAGTAGGCCGGCCACTTCATCTTGGCCGTGAATCCTTGGATCGACCCGTCGAGGACGATCTTCAGCCCGGCGGTGCGAAGCCGGTCGGTGTCGTCCAGCTCGAAGCTCTTCACCAGGTCTGCAGCAGCGGCCCAGTCGTTCGAGCCGGGCATCATGCCGATGAGATGACGCTGATGAATGCGTGCCGGGAAGACGTCGGTGACGATCTGGTGCCACATGTCCTGGCCCTCTGGCCGGGTGACGCCGCTCGCTCCGAGGTCGACCAGTGAGGTGATGCCGACGTTCGCGCACATCTGCCCGAGTGTCCGGATCGCTTCGGGGTCACCCATCATCTTCATGATGATGTGGATCGCCGAGGCGGCCAGCGCGATCGCAGGCATCTCCTGCAATTCGCCGTTGGGGTCGCCGGCCGCGTTGCGCGCGATACCTACGGTCGTCGATTCGCGAGTGACCTCGTGGCGTTCGAGCATTGCGGTGTTCACCGTGGCAAGGTGCGCGCTCGCGTGGAACACGAAGATCGGGCGATCCATAGATGCCCGGTCCAGATGGTCGCGAGTGAGACGTTCTTCGTCGACGAAATAGATCGGGTCGAAGCCCCAGACGATGATCGGTTCCCGGGAGCCGCGCGACTCCTGGTCGAGTTGGCGAAGCAGATCGAGCAGCGCGTCGTAGGTCTTGATGCCGGGGGCCATGCTCCCGTCGGGGCGGTGGCGCGGGAACCATCCGGCATACGGGAGGAGTCCGAAGGCGCCCTCGAACACATGGGCGTGAGCTTCGATCATGCCCGGCGTCAGGACGTGGTCGGCGAAGCGGGTGTCGATGTTGTGTGGCCCCCAACTGGTGCACTCATCGAGCGAACCAGCAGCGAGCACCTTGCCTTCGCGCACAGCGATTGCTTCGACGGTCGGTTGGCTCGGATCCATCGTGACGATCGTGCGTGCGGGAAAAACGGTGATCTCGCTCATGGTGTGCGCAGTTCCAGTCCAGTTCAGTTCGGCGAGTTCAGTTCAGTTCGGCGACGACGTCGCTGGCGATCAGGTCGAGGTGGTCGAGATCGGCGAGGTCCATCACCTGGAGATAGATGCGTTCGGCACCGGCATCACGCCAGGAACGAAGCCGCTCTGCGATCTCCGCGGGTGTGCCGCACAGCCCGTTCTCGCGGAGTTCGGACGGCTCGCGCCCGAGAGCTGCGGCGCGACGCTCCACCTCGGCCTCGTCTGCACCGCAGCAGACGATCAGGGCCGATGAGTAGACGAGTTCGTCAGGGTCGCGATCGATCGCCTCGCAAGCTGACCGGACACGTCCGCACTGCTCGGTGAAGAACTCACGGCTGACAAATGGAGTGTTGAACTCGGCTGCGTACTTCGCTGCGAGGGCTGGCGTGCGTTTCGGGCCGCCGCCGCCGATCACGATCGGGGGCGCCGCGCCGTGGGGTTTGGGAAGAGCAGGGGAGTCGGTGACCGGGTAACGGCCGCCTGGCTTGTCGAAGGTCTCGCCGACCGGGGTCGCCCACATGCCGGTGATCGTCTCGAGCTGTTCCTCGAGTCGGTCGAAGCGTTCGCCGAGTTCAGGGAAGGGGATGCCGTACGCCTCGTGCTCGGCGGCGAACCAGCCGGCGCCGAGACCGAAGTCGACACGACCGCCCGACATCTGATCGACCTGAGCAACGCTGATCGCGAGTGGACCCGGGTGTCGGAACGTGGCCGACGACACGAGGGTCCCGAGCCGAATCGTCGAGGTCTCTCGGGCCAGCCCGGCCAATGTGATCCACGCATCGGTCGGGCCCGGTAGGCCGTCGCCGTCGCCCATGACGAGATAGTGGTCGCTGCGGAAGAACGCTCCGAACCCAAGCGCTTCGGCACGGAGCGCAACTGCGAGCAGGTCGTCGTAACTCGCCCCCTGCTGAGGTTCCGTGAAGATGCGGAGGTCGGAGAGCTCGAAGGTGTCGGTCACGAACGGATCATACGGATCGCGTCGTGACCGAAACCGATCAGAGCGCGGGGTTGTCCGGGCTCTCGTGCACGGAGAACGCTGCTGACCACGACCCGCGCTGGCGGCTCTGGAACGTGGCGACGACCCGGTCGCCGCGTTCGTACAGTTCGGTGGAGTGCGTCCGGGCAGCGAGTTCCGTGCCGTCGGTGAGTTCGAGTTCGTAGCGGACGTCGTGGCCGTAGTACTCGACGGCGGTGATCACTCCGGCTTGGCCGATCGTGGCAGCATCGGCTTCGGCTGCTGCGGTGAGACCGACCTGCTCGGGTCGCACGAGTACCTGCACCGATGATTCGGTGGGGCCAACCCGATGGTCTTCGATGGTGATCACACCGATCGGCGTTGCAGCAACGTCAGGCGAGGGCCCGTCGACCGTGCCGCGGACGAAGTTCGCTTCGCCGACGAACCCGGCAACCCACGCAGACGCCGGCGACCGGTACAGCTCGTCGGGCGTGCCGAACTGTTCGATGACGCCGGAGTGCATCACGGCGACCCGGTCACCGAGGACGAAGGCTTCGTCCTGGTCGTGGGTGACGAAGATGGTGGTGACGCCGACCTCGCGCACGATCTTTGCGACCTCGGCCCGGACCTGGACACGCAGTGCGGTGTCGAGTGCCGAGAACGGTTCGTCGAGCAAGAGGACTTTGGGTTGTGGGGCAAGCGAGCGGGCGAGCGCAACTCGCTGCTGTTGGCCGCCGGACAGCGTGCCGGGCATACGGTCGCCGTAGCCGACGAGATCGACGAGTTCGAGCAGGCTGTCGACCCGGGTGACGAGGTCGCCACGGTTCAACTTGGCGTGGCTCGAGCGGAGCCCGAAGACGATGTTCTGTCGGACAGTCAGGTGCGGGAAGAGTGCACCGTCCTGGAACACCATGCCGACGTTGCGTTGCTCGGGCTTGACCCAGACACGCTTGCTCGACACGCCGGCGGTGCGTGCGGCGCTGACCACCGTGCCGTCGATGTCGATCTCGCCGCCGACCGGTTCTTCGAGCCCCGCGATTGCACGGAGCAACGATGTCTTGCCACAGCCAGACGGGCCGAGCAGTGCCACGATCGAACCAGCGGCGATGTCGAGGTCGACCTGGTCGACAGCTCCGACCGCTGGCCCCGAGGCTGTTTCGTAGGCGACCGAGACGCGGCGTAGCTGCACCGTTGCACCGGTGAAGGTGTCGAGTCCGCTCGTCATCTCCGTCGAGGCTAACGGCGCAGGGATCGGGGCCGCCGCCATCGTCGACGACTCAGACGGTGCCACAGACGACAGCGCCCGGCGGTCAACGTCTGACGGCATCGCTGCGCCGGAGGACGAGGAACCAGGTGAGCACTGCCGACACGGCGATCAAGACGATGGAGGCCAGGCCGGCTTCGGCATAGAAACCCTCCTCGTAGGCCGCCCAGATCTCTGTCGAGAGCGTCGAGAAGTCGGGAGGGGCGAGCAGCAGCGTGGCCGGCAGTTCCTTGACGGTCGACAGCAGGACGAGTCCTCCGCCTGCAGCCAGGCCGGGCCGCATCAACGGGAAGTCGACTCTGAGGAAGCGACGGATCGGACTCGGTTCGAGCAGCCTGCTCGACTCGCGGAGGCCGTTCGGTACGGCGCGGGCAGCCGACTCGGAGCTGGCGAGTGCCTGGCTACCGAAGTGAATCACATAGGCCACGACCAAGAGGCCAATGGTCTGGTACAGCCGTTCCAGTGCGGGCGTGTTCAACGTGAGCACGGCAAGAGCGAGCGCCAGCACCAGCCCCGGAATGGCGAACCCCACGACGACCGAGACGGCAGCGACGTCAGAAGACCGGTGAGGTCGACGAGTCGTGGCCAAGGCGATCGGCAGCACGACGATGGTGGCGACAATCGCAGCGGCGACAGCGACGAGGGCGGTGCTGATCGCAGGTTGAACCAACCCGCCGAATCCGATGCGCCCGTCGGCCAGCCCGCGTCGAGCCCAGGTGGCCAAGCTGCTGACCGGAACGACGAGGCCGATTGCCACGGTGAGGCCGCAGACTCCGAGAGCCGGGATCTTGCTCCAACCGAGCTTGGCGACTCCTTGGTTGGCGGCCGCTGCTCGGTCGTCGGGTCGCGCCGCTCCTCGCTGGGACCGTTCGAGGGCTACCACGCCGAGAGCGAGCAGGAGGACGACAGTTGCGGCGGCGAACGACAGCGCACGGTTGGTCTGACGGCTCGAGAAGATGACGCGGGTCAGCGTGTCGTAGCCGAGGAGTTGGACGGCACCGAACTCGCTCAGTGTGTAAAGGAAGACCAGGAGTCCGCCACCCAGGATCGCAGAACGCAACTGGGGGAGCGTGACCTTGAAGAAGGTCGCCGTGGACGACAGACCGAGGAGACGCCCGCTCTCTTCGAGGTGAGAACGCAACCCGAGGAGACGCGCAGCAACCGGAAGGTAGACGTAGGGGTAGGTGAATGCAGTGAGTACCAGCCACGCTGCACCGAGACCCCGGAAGCGATCAGGCGGTGAGATGCCGATCGAGTCGAGCGTGTCGTGCAGAAGTCCGCCCGGGGCCAACCCCGAGATGAACGCTGCAGCACCGACGAACGACGGCAGCACGAGCGGCAAGACGAGCGCAATGCGCCAGATGCGCCTGCCGGGGAGGTCGGTGCGTGTGGTCAACCATGCAAGTCCGGTGCCGAGCGCGGCGGTCGAGATCGAGACGAGGAACGACAACTGGATCGTCCGCCAGAGCGGAGCCGGTACTTCGGCGAGGACGGAACCGAGGTTGCCGCCAAGACGGGTCGTGCGCCACACCACGAACCCGGCGGGGCCAGCGAAGCAGACACCGATTGCGAGGCCGAGTAGGCGATTCGGAGTGATCCACGACGTGGCCGAACGCGCCGGGGCTCGCGGTGCGGCTGAGCGCTGAGTACTCACGGCGAGCGCTGCGTCGGTCATGGAGTCACTGGCACGTCAGCAGTATGGACAGCGATTGCGCAGGCGGGATCGTCGTGATCGTCGGGGTCGTCATGGTCGCAGAGGTCAGCCGTCGAATCCCGCTTCGGTGATGAGGACCCGGGTCTGCTCGAGGCCGCCGCCCAGCTCCTCGTAGGCGATGCCGCCGACGTCGTCGAAATCGATCGGGGGAACCCCTCCGGCTGGCGCCTCGTCGGCAGCCAACGGATACTCGAAGGTCTCGGTCGCGAAGTACTGCTGACCGGTGCTGCTCAGCAGGAAGTCGATCAACTGGGCACCGGCAGCGACATCGTCGGCATCGTCGGTCGCGATGATCGCGGCGCCGGTGACGATGAGAAGCGAGCCTGGATCATCGGGCGCGAAGTTGTGGTTGGCCGAGGGCTGATCGGGGTTCTCGGCGAGGGCTCGATAGTTGTAATAGTGGTTGACGAGCCCCATCTCGACCTCGCCGCGGCCGACTGCCTGCACGATGGCATTGTTGTTGGCGTAGATCTTCGGGTCGTTCGCATTGAGGCCGGTGAGCCAGTCAGCTGTCACGTCGTCGCCCTCGGTGACGCGCATCGCCGTGACGAAGTCCTGGAACGACCCGTTGCTCGGAGCTACGCCGACACGGCCTTCCCATTCGTTGCCGGTCAGTGCAAAGACACTGTCGGGCAGCTCAGCTGGATCGACGAGGTCGGTGTTGTAGACGAGGACGCGCTGGCGGCCCGAGAATCCGATCCATCGTCCTCCGTCATCGCTGACCGCTGGAGACACGAGCGCAAGGGTGGCTGCGGGGAGCTCTTCGAGTCGATCGTTCTGCTCGAGGAACCCGAGCGATCCGGGGCTCTGTGACAGGAACACGTCTGCCTTGGACTCACCGGCTGCGGCTTCTTCTTCGATCAGCAGGGCGAGGTCGGCGGAGCTGCCGTACTTGACCTCCACGGTGAGACCACTCGCTGCTTCGAAGTCATCGAGGATGGGCTGGATCAGGTTGTCGGTCCGCCCGGAATAGATGGTGACGTCGGCGTCATCGCCGCCGCACGCAGTTGCGGACACGATGAGAGCGACCAGTGCCATGGATGTAGCGGCGTGCCGGATCGACCGGCGAGAAGTTGTCATGAGCGGCAGTGTAGGCAGCGCTTCCCGGGAAATGTTCAGCACACCTAACATCGAGCGCGTGAGCGGCTGGCATGATTGGCTGGCGGTGGTTGTCCAGGGCCGCTGGTCGGTTGCTGATGGGCTGCTGGTGTGTTGGCCGGGGGACGGTCATCTGAGCTCATTGCGGCGGCTACTCTTCGTCGATGACGGGACTGATTATGGACCGGTGGTCGCCGGCGTTGGGTGCTGAGGTGCGTGACTTCGACCTCGCTGCTCATCTCCGAGCAGACGACGATGCCGATGCTGCGGTTCAGGCGTTGTACGAAGCGTTGATCGAGCACCAGGTGCTGTTCTTCCGGGATCAAGAACTCACCCCCGACCTCCACGCTGCGCTCGGCCGCCGACTGGGCGACTTGGCGCCCCGGCATCACAGCTATGCGACCCTGCCCGACCATCCCGACGTCGCCGTACTCGACTGGCAGCCGGGAGCCCGGCCGGACGCCGCAGAGTGGCACACAGACATGACGTTCCGCGAGAAGCCGCCGTTCGCCTCGATCCTCAAAGCCGTCGTGGTCCCGCCGGTCGGGGGTGACACGCTCTGGGCGAGCATGTACTCGGTGTACGACTCGCTCGAACCCGGGTTCCGCAGCGATCTCGAAGGCGTGCAGATCTGCCATGACCCCGGACAGTTCCGTAACGGTGCCTACGCCGACGGTGGCAACCAGGGCATCACCGACATGTTGGTTTCAGCAGGCTCAGCGGTGTGGCCGATCGTGTCGCACCATCCAGTCACCGGTCGCCCGTACATCAACGTGAGCGAGTCGAACGCCCGGTGGATCATCGGCACCGGTGCTGCCGAGTCACAGCGCATCGTCAACTACCTGCTCGACGCGATCAACCGCCCCGACCACCAGGTGCGTCTGCGTTGGCAGCCCGGAACGATTGCGATCTGGGACAACCGAGCTTCGCAGCACGACGCGGTCGCCGATTAGCCGAAGTACCGCCGGGTGATGCATCGCGTCGCTGTCGATACCGACGCTCGCCTCGAACAACGACTCGCCGAAGCACCGCCGCCACGTCTTGACGTTCTTGGCCTGCGGCAGGTCCGGCGGTGTGCGCGACACTGGTCCAATGGCAGCACTCGCACAGCAAGGCCGACCCGTCGAAGAAGTGATCGCTGAGCTCACGGACAAGCGTTCCGGCGACGTGAAGTGGGCAGACGGCAAGACCTTCGGAATGGTCTACGACGGTGGCCCGTCGGTCCACGAGGTCGCAGAGCAGGCAGCACGGCTCTACCTCCATGAGAACGCGCTGAACACTCAAGCGTTCCCGTCTCTCCGCCAGATCCAGTCCGAGGTCGTCGGGTGGACCGCCGACCTGCTGCACGGCGACGAGAATGCTGCGGGTTTCCTCACCAGTGGAGGTACGGAGTCGATCCTGTGCGGCGTGCTCGCTGCTCGCAAGCGTGGCCTCGCCGAGCGCAATGTCACCGCTCCCGAGATGGTCCTGCCCGAAACCGCTCACGCTGCGTTCCACAAGGCTGCTGACAACTTCGGCCTGGTCGTGCGCAAGGCGCCGGTGAAAGCAGACTGGACAGCAGACGTCGACGCGATGGCGGCGATGGTCAACGACAACACCGTGCTCGTCGTCGGCTCGGCCCCGCAATACCCGCAGGGCGTCCAAGACGACATCGCAGCGATTGCCGCACTTGCTCAGTCCGTCGGGGCGAACTGCCACGTCGATGCCTGCATGGGCGGCTTCGTCCTGCCGTTCGCCGAACGGATCGGTCGTGACGTGCAGCCCTGGGACTTCCGGATCCCCGGAGTCACGACGATCTCGGCTGACATCCACAAGCTCGGGTACGCACCCAAGGGTGTGTCGGTGATCCTGCACAACACGAAGGAGTCACGCAAGTACCAGACATTCATGTTCGACGACTGGCTCGGCGGGTTCTATGCCTCACCGAACATGCAGGGCACACGCTCGGGCCTCCCGATGGCGTGCGCGTGGGCAGTGATGCAGCACCTCGGCGTCGACGGCTACGTCGAACTGACACGTCAGACACTGATCAATGCCGACCTCATGCGAGCGGGCATCATGTCGATCGACGGCGTCCGTGTGCTCGGCGATGGCCAGTTCCACCTCGTCGCAATGGCTGCCGAGCCCGACAGCGGCATCGACATGTTCGCCCTCGGTGACTCGCTCTTGGAGCGCGGGTGGTATCACGATCGTCAGAAGCCGCCGGACAACCTGCACTCCACGGTGAGCAACACGAACACCGGCGTCATCGACCAGTACCTCGAAGACCTTGCGGACTGCGTTGCGACTGCAGGCACGACCGACGACCGCAGCACCACGTACGCCACCCTCGAGTGAGTCGTGACCGTCAGTTGATTCGTTTTTCGACATCGGCCCAGAACGGTTCGCGGAGCTTGAACTTCTGCAGCTTGCCGGTGGCGGTGCGGGCGAGCTCGTCACGAAACTCGACCTTCTTCGGGCTCTTGTAGCCAGCGAGCCGTTCGCGACAGAAGGCGATCACATCGGCTTCGGTCGCTGTGCTGCCCGGCGACAACACGACGAGCGCAGTGACCAACTCGCCCCACTTCTCGTCGGGGATGCCGATGACGGCGACTTCGGTGATGTCGGGATGCTGGAACAGAGCGTCCTCGACCTCGATCGACGACACGTTCTCGCCGCCGGAGATGATGACGTCCTTCTTGCGATCCGAGATCACGATGTAGTTGTCGTCGTCGACGTAGCCGCCGTCGCCGGTGTGGAAGAAGCCGTCTCGAATCGCCAGTGCTGTCTGGTCGGGCTGCTCCCAGTAGCCGGCCATGATCGTGTTCGAGCGCGCCATGATCTCCCCCTCTGAATCGACAGCCATCGTCGTGCCGATCGACGGGGCGCCGGCACGGCTGAGCTTGACGGCTCGCTCGGTGGGCGACAGGTCGTCGTACTCGGAGCGGTTCCGGTTGATGGTGATCAACGGTGCGGTCTCGGTCAAACCGTAGATCTGCACGAATTCCCAACCGAGTTCGACTTCGGTCTTTTCGATCGTCGATGTGGGCGGAGGGGCACCAGCAACCACGATACGGACGGTGCCGCGACCGGGAATGTCCTTGCCCTCGGCGGCGAGTTCGGCGGCAGCGTCGAGTGCGGCGTTGAGGACTGCGGGGGCTGCGCAGATCAGCGTCACGCCGTGCTCCTCGATGCGGCGCAGGATCTCGTGGCCGTCGATCTTGCGGATGATGATGTGCTTGCCACCCATACCGCTGACCGCGTAGAGCATGCCCCAGCCGTTGCAATGGAACTGCGGCAGCGTGTGGAGATACACATCGCGGTCCGAGACCTGCATGTGCCAACCGAATGTGGTGGCGTTGATCCAGACGTTGCGATGAGTGAGTTCAACACCCTTGGGTCGGGCGGTTGTGCCGGAGGTGTAGTTGATCGTGGCGGTCGCGTCTTCGTCGGGCTCCCACGGTTCGGGCTCGACACCGAACTTCATCAGGATCGCATCGCTCTCGGCACCGATGACCAACTTCGTCTCGCACTCGACGTCGGCAAGTGCCTCTTCGAGTTCAGGGTCGATCAGGAGGACGCGTGCACCGGAGTGCTCGACGATGTAGCTGATCTCGGCTGCGACGAGCCGAAAGTTCACCGGCACGAGGACTCGGCCCGAGCCGGACACCCCGAAGAGCGCAGTGAGGAGGCGCGCTGAGTTATGGCTGACCATCGCCACCCGTTCGCCCTGCTCGATGCCCATGGCGTCGAGACCGGCGGCCATGGCGCGAGCTCGTTCGGCCATCTCGGCGTACGTAATCGACCCCCACGATGCAGCAGGTTGATCGTGTTCGTCGACCACGGCGATTCGATCGGGATAGACGCGCTCGGCGCGGCTCAGGTAGTCATTGACTGTCAGCGCAACCTTCATGCGCCGACTGTATGCCGCCGGTCACAACCCGCTGAACTCGCACGGCGTCAGACGCCGGTGTAGGTGCAGTTCTGGCTGAGGAAGTCGATGTAGGCGTCGGGCATGTCGAGGTCGATCGAGGTGTACGCGTCGAGCATGTCGACCGCTGCAGGGTCGACGAGAACTTGCCGCAGTGTGGTCTCGTCGAGTTGGCCGCGGCTCACGGGTCGATACGGACCGCCGTACGTCCCGACGTGGTTCGAGGTGAAGGACTGCCACTGGTCCAGCGCCAATGCGAAGTTGGCGGGCACGTCGCCGCCTGCGGCCTGCAGGCTCGCGAGGACCGACGATGCGGTGGAGCGTCCATCTGCAGCGGCGAACGATGCCACCTGCGCGACCGCATCGTTGCAAGCAGGTTCGGCGTAGTTGATGTCGCCGCCGACGGCGTCGCCGGAGAACGGGTTGTACACGATTCCCTGATCGAGGAAGAGATCGAGGTAGGTCGTGTCCGCCGACGATCCGGCGTTGTTCGTGGTCTGAGCGGCTGCTGAGTCGGCGCCGGAGTCGCTGGTGTTCGAGTCCGCAGACTCAGCGGCGGCTTCTGGGGCAGCGACGGCCGTGATGCCCTGTGGCAGGTTGATTGCATCGCCAGGGACGATCAGGTGATCGACGCCATCGGGCCAGTCGTTGGCAGCGACGAGATCGGTCAGTGACACGCCGGCGCGATTGGCGATATCGCTGAGCGTGTCGCCGGATTCGATGGTGTACTTCGCTGCGTCGCTCGGCTGTGCCACAGCGGAACCTTCGACAGAGACAGCGGAGCCATCGACAGAGTCGACGGTCGCCGTCTCGGCGCTGCCGCAGGCAGCGAGCACAACGGCACCGACGACGATCGTCGCGAGTCGATGGGTCAGACGAGCGTCGGGGCGGATGATCTTCACGGTGACTCCTTGCCTCCGGCCAGGCGACTTGCCCGCTCGGATCAGCGCGGCGCTGTAGCCGCACCCGAAAGAATAACAGCAACAGCCATTGCCGACATGGCTGTTGCGTAACAATTTCTCACACGCCTCACGACGACAGGAAGACCTCGTGGGCAGGCGAGAGCGGTACCGTGAGGGGCCAGGGGCGATTGCGTTCCATGGAGAGGGCCAGGTCGAGTAGGAGTGGTTCGGAGAAGTGGCGACCGACGATCTGGAGTCCGATCGGGAGGCCGTCGACCGCTCCGGCGGGCACCGAGATGGCCGGGTTGCCGTGGAGGTTGCAGGGAAACGTGAGGCGCCCGTTGTTGGCTGCGCCGCCATCGACGCCTCCGAAGACCGACGGGAGGGGGCCCTCGGCGTCGAATGCCACGTCGGGATTGGACGCAGTGATCACGAAGTCGACGCCGGTTGCCGGATCGAAGATCGTGGCCATGGCCTCGTTGACCTCGCTGCGTCGGCGTTCGATCCGGGCTCGACCCTCCTCGTTGTACTTGCCTTCGGTCGCGGCCAGCCCGAACTGCATCTCGGGGGTCAGGTAGTCGGCGCAGCCGGGGTAGCGGTCGCCGAGTTCGGCTCGAATGCTGATCATCCCCGAGATCGACCAGGCTCCGCCCATCCGCGGGACGTGGGTGTCGACGTCGTCGATGCGATGCATCGAGCACTCACTGATCAGGTGGGTCGCCGCCTCTTCGAGAAGCTCCCACATGACCGGCGAGGTGACCGCGCCTCCCCAGTCGCCGACGACAGCCACACGCGCACCGCGCAACGCGTCGAGGTGGCTGCCCAGGCCGGTCTCCCAACCGTCGACCCGCGCCAGGCTGAGTGGATCGGTCGGGTCATGGCCATTCGTGACGTCGAACCAGCGAGCGGTGTCGCGGACCGAGCGCGCCATGCAGCCCGTCGACACGGTCATGTTGCCGTACTCGGTCTTCGGGCCGAGCGGAATCCGCCCGAACGTCCCCTTGAGCCCGACGAGACCGGTGAAGCCGGCGGGGATGCGAATCGACCCGCCGCCGTCGCCGCCGGTCGCGATCGGGAAGATGCCGCCGGCCACAGCCGAGGCGGAACCACCCGACGAGCCCCCGGGTGTCTTGCCGTGTTGCCAGGGGTTGTGTGTCGCTCCGTGCAGCACGGTCCGGGTCAGGTTCACGCCGCCGTACTCGCTCGCCGTGGTCTGGCCGGCGAGCACGGCACCGCCGAGGGTGACGATGCGCTCGACCATCGTCGCGCTGTGGCCGGCGACACGGTCCTTGAAGGGAACCGACGCCTCGGTGTCCGGCCAGCCCTCGACCTTGGTGAGTTCCTTCACGCCGACCGGGACGCCACCGAACGGGAGGGCCACGTCGGCATTGAGAGCGGCGTGCATGGCGGCATCGCGATCGGTGTGGCACACAGCGTTCAGATCGCTGGCATCTATTGCTGCATGAACCGCCTCGAGTTCCTCGGCGGGGGACCGTTCGCCCGATCGAAAAGCGTCGACGAGGCCGATCGCGTCGCCCTCCCAGGTGTTGATTGTTGTCGTACCCATTCGCTCGACACTACGGCCACGCAGTTGGTGCGACCGAAGGAGACGGACGCGAGGAACCGGTCGGTCGAGTCGGGTGTGTCGGGCGAGTCGGGACTGGCGAGGCGTCTACGATCGGCGGGGCATGGACTCACGCAACTTCATCGGCCTCGAAGCGACTCACAACCGGTTTCGATGGAAGCTGCCAGTCACGCCGGGCATCTCGACGACCGGCGGCTTCATGTTCGGTGGCTCCGGACTGGGCGCAGCGATCTCTGCGTTGGAAGGGTCGTCCGGCCGCGAGTGCGTGTGGGCAACCGCCCAGTATCTGTCGTATGCCAAGCCTGGCGAAGTCGTCGATGTCGACGTCACGATCGCCGTGGAGGGTCACCAGATCACCCAGGCAAGAGCGGTCTGCCACGTTGCCGACCGGGAGATCCTGACGGTCAACGCCGCCCTTGGGGACCGCCCGATGGAACACGCCGGGCAGTGGGAACAGATGCCAGACGGCGTCGGCGATCCGCTCAGTTATCCGCCGCGCACCCACCATTCCGACTGGTCAGGAACGATCAACGAGCGGCTCGACCAGCGCATGGTCAAGGGTCGTGACTACGACGACCTGGCATTCCAGGAACTCGGCGAGCAGAGCGACGGGCAGTACCTGCTCTGGGCGCGGATCCCCGACGTGATCAGCGGGATGGACGCCACGACCCTTGCGGTTCTCGGTGACTTCGTCCCGAGTGGCGTCGGTCAGGCATTGGGCGTGCGCGGCGGTGGCAACAGCTTGGACAACACGTTGCGGGTCTGCCGGATGGTGCCGACCGAGTGGGTGCTGATGGACATCCGGGTGCACGCCGTCGAGCGCGGTTTCGGCCACGGCCTGGTCCACATGTTCGCCGAGGACGGCACCCTGCTCGCCACAGCCAGCCAGAGCGTCATCGTCCGGATCTCCAAGACCTGAGCCGGATCGCTGACGCGGGACCCCGCTGCGTAAGGTCGGCGGATGGCGCTTCCACAACGACCAGGCATGACCGTCCCCCTTCCCGGGCCGCTGCACTCCCACGCTGAAAAGCTCAGCGAGCTCGCAGACATGGGCTACACCGACATCTGGTCGGCCGAGGCCGATGGTGCCGATGCCTTCACGCCGCTCGCACTGGCCGCAGCGTGGGAGCCTCGACTCCGGCTCGGCACGGCCATCGTGCCGGCCTACACGCGGTCGCCAGCATGTTTCGCCCAGAGCGTTGCGTCGATGGCCGATGCAGCGCCGGGACGATTCGCCATCGGCATCGGTTCGTCGAGCAACGTCATCGTCGAGCGCTGGAATGGCGTTCCCTTCGAAGAGCCGTACAAGAAGGTGCGCGACGTGGTCCGCTTCATCAAAGATGCACTCGAGGGCGAGAAGATCAAGAAGAGTTACGACACCTTCGAGATCGACGGTTTCCGAATGGGAATCCGTCCGGAGCACAAGCCGCCAGTGCTTGTCGCTGCATTGCGGGAAGGAATGCTCCGCTTGGCGGGCCGAGAAGGCGACGGCGCGATCATCAACTGGCTCTCAGCCGACGACGTCGCCACAGTCGCGCCCATCGTGACCGACGCGGCGGGCGGCGACGACCGCGAGATCGTGGCCCGCATCTTCTGCTGCCCGAGCGAGAACACCGACGTGGTTCGTGCAGCGGCAAAGTACGCGATTGCGGCATACCTCAACGTGCCCGTGTACGCCGCCTTCCACGAATGGATGGGGCGCGGCGAGCAGCTGCAGGGAATGTGGGACGCCTGGAAAGCCGGAGACCGCAAGGCTGCCCTCGCCGAGATTCCCGACTCGGTCGTGGACGAACTGATCGTGCACGGCTCACCCGAGGCATGCCGCTCCCAGATCCAGCGGTACTTCGACAACGGTGTCACGACGAGTTCGCTTGCAATCCTCCCGCTCGACCCCGACCTCGACCACTGGCAGGCGGTCAAGGACTTGGCACCGAACGCTGGCTGACCTGGCGCTGGGAACGAGAGATCGAGAGCGTCAGACCACCTCGAAGTCACATCTGGGGCCAGGTGCCTGAGCAAGCCGTCGGTCGCCCGTCAAGATCGGGCAGTCGAGAGATTCGGCAAGCGCGACGTAGGCAGCGTCGTATGGAGTGACGTTGTCGGTGAGCTCGGTGATCCGTTCGATGAATGCCGTGGTGGGAACTCGTGCGACGGCGATGCCGAGGAGTCCGGCGACCGCCTGTCGATGACCAGCTGGCGAGATCGACCCCGTCTGGCGGAGTTTGCTGAGTGACGAGAGCGTTTCGCAGTTGACCAGGTCAGGCGATCGTGCGGATGCGACGCCATGCAGTCGATTGCGAACGGTGCGGCCCCGATCCGTCACGTCGGTGAGTGCAATCACCAGTGCCGACGCATCGAGCACGATCATCAGCGTGCGCGGTCTGCCCGGATGTCGTCGACGACGACGTCGATGTCGATCGACCCGAACGAGGACATGTCGTACCCGTCGAAGAACTCGGCCAGTGTCGGAGTCAGGGCGTTGCGCGTGAGCTCGCGCACGAGATATTTCTGCAACGACATGCCGGCTTCCTTGGCTCGCCGACTGAGCACAGCGTGGGCTTCGTCGGGCAGGTCGCGAATGAGGACGTTCGGCATGCTTGCAGTTTGCAAGCGTTCGACGGACATGTCAATCGATTCAAGCAGCGCGACGGGCACGGGCCGGGGTTGTGACCGGCGGGGCGATCGTCGTGGCGGCCACTCGAGCGACCTTGCGCTCGGCGAGGACCTGGCGGATCTCGGCGACCTGACGCATGCCGAGCTCACGAGTTTCCTGGCTGAGCAGGAAGCGGGTGCTGACGCTCGGCGCAGGCGCCAGGTCAGGCAGAAGGGTGAGCTGCTGTGCGTTTCCGGTCGTCGTGGCGTTGGTCGTGCGGGTGATGGTGCTGCGTGCGCTGTTCATGGTTCCCACTATGAAGGAGCACTGTCACAGAGTTCCCGCGAGACACAAAACCCCTGGTCAGCGATGCGCTCGGGGCGGTCACCCCAGGGCGGTCACCCCAGAGCCATCACCCCAGAGCCATCACCCCAGAGCCATCACCCCAGAGCCATCACCCCAGAGCCATCACCCCAGAGCCATCAGCGCCACGCCGCTGATCACGCCGAGGATGCCGAGCATCTGCCACCAGTGCAGCGTGTCGTCGTCGAATGCAGCTGACAGCACCGCAGACACCGCAGGGAACATCGACGAGGCCACTGCGACTGCGCCGAGTGAGCCGCGTTGAGTGCCGAGAACGAACGCGATCATGCCGGCAGCGCCCAGCACGCCTGACAGCAACACGATCGGGAACAGCGAACGAGGCGGGAAGCGCGGGACCGATCGGCTGGTCGCAAGTGACACCATCACAACGAGCGCGACGATGCGTTGTGCCAAGGGGCCCCACACCCCGGCGTCGTCGCTCGTCTCGCCGATCAACGTCGTGGAGACTCCCCAGAGCAGGGCGGATCCCAGGGCGATCTTGATCCCCCGGCCCACGTTTCCGGCCAGCCCCGGCGAGTAGGTGACGAAGATCAACGAGGCGAGCGACACGATGACACCGAGACCGATCAGCCATGACAGATCGGCACCGAATGCCAGGTCCCATCCGAGGGGGAAGAGTGCGACACCGAGCGCTACGAGCGGCCCGGCGATCGCAGCCGACGATGTTGCCATTGCCTCGTACAACGTGGCGAGCGCCAACCCGACGACCAGCCCGGACAGCACACCCAGCACGATGTCGCGCGTCGCGTAGACACTCGGAATCACGATGACGCCGACGACAGAGATCGCGATGCCGCCGATCAGTGCACCAGAAACGGTCGTGATCGCGTGCGATCGCTTCGTGCCGTAGCGCCCGAGAAAGTCGGATCCGCCGATCAACACAGACGCCAGCGCGCCGAACAGAATCGCCATGACGGTGCTCGATCAGTCGATCAGTCGATGAGGAGGGTTGGTGGGGAAGCGATTGGAAGCAGAGTGGTGGATCGGTCGGTGTCGAGCCAGGGCTCAGTAGTAGGCCTCGAAGTCGCCGAGGTTGGCGTAGATCGTCTTCCACTGGGTGAAGTGGTCGAGCGTGACGAGGCCGTTCTCGCGGCCGTAGCCGGACTGCTTGACTCCGCCGAAGGGAATCGACGGTGGGAGGTCGTTGTAGCTGTTGATCCAGACGTTGCCGGCTTCGATGGCGTTGGCCACCCGGTGAGCCCGTGCGAAGTCGCGTGTGAACACTGCGCCGGACAAGCCGTAGTTGGTGTTGTTGGCCCGGCGGAGCACCTCGTCTTCGTCGTGGAACGGCAGCACTGACATCAACGGACCGAACACCTCTTCGCGCACGAACTTCATCTCGTCGTCGCAGTCGGCGAAGATCGCCGGAGTGACGTAGTTGCCGTCGGCGAGCGCCGGATCGTCAGGCACCGTTCCGCCGCACAGGTGGCGAGCATCACTGGCTATGGCGTTCTCCATGTACCCCATCACCTTCGCGTGGTGCTCGCGGCTGATCAATGGGCCGACCATGACGTCGGGGTCGAACGGGTCGCCGATCTTCAGATCTTCGGTGCGGGGTCCGAGTTTGGCGACGAACTCGTCGTAGAGCCCACGCTGCACGAAAACTCGCGTCCCGTTCGAGCAGACCTCGCCAGCCGAATAGAAGTTGGCGACCAGGGCGGCGTTCACAGCGTTGTCGACGTCGGCGTCGTCGAAGACGACGATCGGGCTCTTGCCGCCGAGCTCGAGGGTCACACCCTTCAACGTCGATGCGGCGTCGGCCATCACCTTCTTGCCCGTACCAACCTCCCCGGTCAGGGATATCTTTGCGATGCCCTCGTGACGCGACAGCATCTGGCCGACTCGGTAGTCGCCCTGCACCACATTGAACACGCCGTCGGGCACGCCGGCTTCGGTGTAGATCTCGCCGAGCTTCAGCGCCGTCAACGGTGTGAGTTCGGCGGGCTTGAAGATGAACGAGTTGCCGCATGCCAGCGCCGGGGCGGACTTCCACATCGCTATCTGGATCGGATAGTTCCACGCGCCGATACCGGCACAGACACCGAGCGGTTCGCGTTTGACCGAGGCGAACCCGTTCGGCGGGAAGTCGAAGTGCTGGCCGTGCAGCATCGAGATGAGCCCGGCGTAGTACTCGATCTGGTCGGCGCCGGTGGCGATGTCGACCGTCGTGGTCTCTGACAGCGGCTTGCCGGTGTCGAGCGTCTCGAGGTGCGCGAGTTCGTCGTTCCGGTGGCGCAGGATTTCGACGGCGCGCAGCAGAATGCGGGTGCGCTCCATGGCGGGCATCAGCGACCATTCGGCGAAACCGGCGTGCGCGGAGGCGACGGCGGCGTCGACGTCGGCCTGGCTCGCCTGCTGGACCTCGCAGATCACCCGATTGGTCGCCGGGTTGATCGTCTCGAAGGTCTCGCCCGACGTCGCATCGACGTAGCGGCCGCCGATGTAGAGCTGTTGCGTGGGGAGGGTGGTCGAGGCGTTCACGAAGTCGTTCATCGACGCCGGACGCTACACCGCATGGAAGTGACTAGAGGGAGGGCGGACGAGTGATGTCGTCTTCGTCGAGGAGGACGGCGCCGGTGAGGCGGTCGACGGCATCGACGATGCGACCGACGCTGTCGTCTGCGGCAGCCCGGCCTGCAGCACGCCTGACGATTTCGTGCCATCGAGCAGCCTCATCGTCGCTCAGGCGGCCGGCGAGGTGCTTGTAGGCGAGCAGGTTCTGCTCGGCCTTGTCGGTCAGGGTCTGCGCCTCGGAGTTGTAGTGATCGTCGACGACTGCGTCGAGTTCGTCTTCGGTCATCACGGGGACGACTCGAGAAGCAATGCGCGCCATGTTGCGGTACGAACCCTGGAGCAGGAACGGCGGTGTGGTGCGGTCGCTCTCGGCAGTGGCGGCCGATTCGATGTAGGCGGCGTTGACGTCGAGCAGCACCTGCTGGGCGCGGCGGAGCATGGCGACGCTGCGGACCGACGCATCGAGTTCGGCACCGTCCCACGCGTGCTCGAGACCACTCGCCTCGACCGGTTTGCGACCCTCGGCCATGTCGATCACCGAGCCCAGATCATCGAGGAGCTTCGACGCGTGCGGAGCGAGCGACGGGCACGCGGTCAGCGAGTTCTCGATGTAGGACCGGGCAAACGCCTCGTCGTGCTCGCCGGACACATCGCCGAGGTTGAACACATCGGACCGGTTGACGAGCATGTCGGGCATCTCGAACCGACCTCCACCGGTCGTGTACGGATTGCCGGCCATGACGACACAGAACCGCTTGCCACGAAGATCGAACGTGGTCGGTACACCATCGATGACACCTTCGACACGGCGCGTCGCATCGGCGAGCGGAATGAAACGGGACAACAACGTGGGCGACGTGTGCTGGATGTCATCCAGATACAGCATGACGTTGCGACCCATCTGGAACGCCAGGTTGATCTTTTCGACTTCGGCGCGCGCCGTTGCGTTCGGTGCGTCAGCCGGGTCGAGTGACGTGGTGTCCGTGCCGAGTGCGGGACCGTTCACCTTGACGATGAGGACGCCGAGACGGTCAGCGATCCACTCCATCAACGTGGTCTTGCCGTAACCGGGAGGCGACACCACGACGAGAAGACCCTGGCGTGCGCCATCGGTTGCATCGACGGTGCCCATCTGGCGGGCGAGATTTGGCCCGAACAACGGCAGGAGCGCCGTATCGATCAGCGTGTTGCGGACAAAACCCGACATCACCTTGGGGCGATGTTCGTCCAAGCGCACTTCGCTGGCCTGGCGCTCGATCACCGAACGTCGAGCGGAGGTGTACCGAGGCCACCGTTCGGCCATCTCGCTGACGAGTGCTCCAGCACCTTCGGCCAACTCGTCGACGCGGGTGACCAGTTCGCCATTCGAGAATCGTGGATGGTCCGCGACGAGGCCAGTGATCGTGAGTGTTCCGCCGTGGTTGACGGCGTATGTGGCCACCTCGGGAGTCGCCAGTGCCGCGGCGGCTTCGTCGATGTCGAATAGGCGCTCGGGCGAGTCGTAGCGCTCGACGAAGGCGCGAACCCAGTCCGCGGCCAGCGTCCATCGGCGTACCGGATCGGCTTCGGCCGCCAGGGCTGCAGTCAGTTCGGCGGTGCCGTCGGAGCCGAGGTCGGAGCGCAGTTCGGCGAGCAAGGCTGACGCCGTCGACGTCATCAGCAGCTCGGCGTTGGCACCGAGTTCGTCTGCGAGGTAGTCGGCCGCGCGCTGCAGGGTCACCGAGTCGAATCGGTCCGACGCTGCGACGAATGCGGCGAGTTCGGACTCGAGTGCAGTGGCGAGCCGCTCGGCCGGAGCGGCAGTGCCGAGCCGGCTGCGGGCAGTGGCTGCCGACGACGCCCTCGCGGCCCACCCGGTGAGCATTTCGACTGTGATCGTGGAGACCCAGAGGCGAGCGAGACCGCGCACGGTGCCGGTGAAGCGGAGCAGCGGTTCAGCCTCGAGCTGGGGCAGGACGGCTTCGAGCAGTTTGGCTGCGTCCTGGTCGTGCACGCCGCGCTGGTAGCCGTCGCCGTGGCGCTGTTCGGCCTCCGACTGGCAGATCTCGAGGAGCCGGCCCGGAGTCGCCGAAGCCGACACCAACGCACGGAGGCCGGCACCGCTCGCCTCGGCCGCTGAGAGGACTGCCCACGCCAGGTACTCACTGCGCGACACGGTCGACGTCTCCGACGGGAATGGACGCCCGAGTAGATCGGCGTAGTCCGCCAGCTCGGCCCGCAACATGACCACCGATCCACGAGTCACGTTGCTGATCGTCGACCCCGACGATCAGCACCGGTACCTCGAACTTCGCTGCGACGTCACCGGGTTCCGAGCCGACGGAGCACTTGAACACCGTGCCGCACTCGACCGCAGGTACCTCGGCCCCGACCATTGGACTGATCCTGCAACTGATCGTGGCGACCGCGTCATCGTCGACTTGCTCACCGCCCGAATCAACGCCTACGGATGACCCGCAGACGGGCTCACGCGATAGCCGGCTGCACGTTCTCGCGCACCCACCCGAGCCCCGACGTGCCGGTATCGAGCGGTCTGACTGGCCGTTGGCGGGCGTCGATTTGCGCGAGTACGGTGATCGCCAGATGACAAGGTTTGCCAAGTCGGCTAGTGTCTTGTCCATGACCACGATGAACGTGTCGCTGCCCGACGAACTGAAGATCTTCGTCGATGAGCGGGTCACTCACGA
>ENA-ORXT01000859-ORXT01000859.1-marine-metagenome-genome-assembly--contig:-NODE-859-length-44470-cov-7.969838_pt1 | contig 44470 bp, 37 predicted proteins | sample MGYA00237868_ERZ511482 | MGnify/ENA metagenome assembly ERZ511482
TTGGTGGAAATGGAAAGTAGATCCCTTAACTATTGATGTTGTAATGATATATGCCCAAAAGGGTAGTGGAAGACGAAGTTCAAAATATACAGATTATACATTTGCAGTTAAAAAAGATGATGGTTTGGTAACTGTTGCTAAAGCCTATTCTGGATTAACAGATAAAGAAATTACTGAAATTTCGCGTTGGGTAAATAAAAACGCCATTGAAAAATTTGGACCTGTGAGAACCGTAAAACCAGAATTAGTTTTTGAAATTGCTTTTGAAGGTATTGCGCTCAGCAACAGACACAAATCAGGAGTCGCTTTGCGTTTCCCACGAATTGCTAGATGGAGAAAAGACAAGCCAGCCTCAGAAATAGATACTTTAGAAACTGTAAAACAATTAATCACTTCGCCTTGAATAATTTTAAAGAAAGCACAGGATTACATATTATACAGAATTGGATGCTTGAAAAACAACAAGCACCATTCCCGTTTCAAATGCAAACTTGGCAACGCTATGCCAACGGTTATAGCGGAATGGTTGTTGCACCAACAGGTTTCGGAAAAACATTTTCTGTTTTTTTAGCCGTAGTTATCGATTACCTAAATCATCCAGAAAAATATCCAAAAGGTTTAAATAATTACTCAGAATATAGAGCAAGTCTTGTTTACGGGATGAGCTACCTCAATATCAATCAATTCTTAAAAAAGAATTTACCAATACTAAATTTAGAAGGCAAAACTATATTTCCAAATAATGAGGCAAAACAAAAAAAGTATGTAGCCCAGAGAATGCGATCAAAACAAAAGTATGTCAATCCGATTAGACTTGCTTTTTTTGATGCAATGAATAAATGGACAGAAAAGATGCCTGATTCAGTTCCAATAATAATTGATTCTATTAAAATTATCAATGAGGTTGATTCTTTAGATATTCCTACACCCATAATTACTTTGCCAGACCCCATTACAGTTGATACTTCAAAAAATAATGGATAGGTTTAAAAAATAAAGAGCCCTCAATCATCAGATCAAGGGCTCTTTTATTTCTCAAATGGGATGAAAAAACATCATCATTCCTCATTCAGGAATTGAGGTATGATAATGTGTAAAGTTAAAGATATGCCCAAATACGTGTCTCTTTTCATTGAATTCTTCCAGCACATATCCACTAGAATCCACAAATAAAGCTAGATCATATTTCTCATCTTTTAAGTCAAGCTTATCATAAGTATCAAGCTTCAACTCAATGATATAATTCTCCTCAGTTTCCGTTAATTTATAATTCAAAACGGAAGTTTCTTCATAGGTCGTTAATACCAGATCTCCCCAAAATTTATCCTCTGAATTTTCATCAACATTGAAAATAGAAGGAATATATTTTATTGATTTATCTGCGGTGGTAATGGTTAAATTCAGCGTATGACCACCATGTGAATTTTCTGCATCCACAGCATAGCTAAAAGGTAGAATGTTTTCGTGATTGTGTGAATCTATTTCTACATTAGGACTGCAGGAAATCATCAGACAACAGAGCACAGGAATTAAACAGGTGAATTTTGTTTTCATGATTTTTCTTTTAAGTTAAAAAAAAAACGAAAGTTGGAAATTGTATTAAATTGAATATTCTTAACTAGTTGAAATCAACTAGAATATATTTGAATTATATTTACGCGACATGACATTAAAGAACTTAAGTTTTCTCCTCCTCACCCTCCTCCTCACCTCCTGCGCCCAGTTCACCAGATTTGAAACGGGGAAAACCATAGGGAAGAATAATATGCAGCTGGCCTTACAGGCAAGTTATCTAGCCATTGATGAAGGAGAATCTATTCGGGTGCCATTTGGACAGGTGGTTTATGAATATGGGGTTGCGGATAAATTGGATGCAGGCATAAGTATTTCCTCTGCTTTTAATGCATTGATCAATGTTAAGTATCAATTGATCGGTGATCAGGAATCTCGATTTGCTTTGGCATTAAATCCGGGGCTAGAATTTCAGTTGGGAGGAGACGATGGATTTTTTCTGCGACCACATTTTTCGGCGCCACTATCTCTTGATTTGGATGATAAGTTCACCTTGTTTGCCGAACCCAAATACATTTATCAGACGATCGATGGCACACACTTTCCTGGGTTTTCTGGTGGTCTTCAGGTCACTCTATACAATGACTGGAAATTCGCGATTGGAGCATCTTCTTTTTATCCACTGGTGGATCGTGGTGTTGGTAATACTCGGGTTTTTCAGGTTGGGGTTTCTTTTAGGAAGTTGATGGTGCGGTAAGGTATCTTGATAAAGGGGATTAACTGATGGGCATGATTTTAATCTTCAATTATTATTAAAAGCTTCCTTTAAAGAATGATTTTATCTTCAATACCGTTCTTGAACTTTGATGCATCTGATGTTTCTGAGGGACATGAGCAAGGGTTTTAGATATTTTAGAGGCTTCCATTAAAGACTGATTTTATCTTCTGTACCATTCTTGAACCTTGATGCAACTGATGAATTTGATACGCATGATTTTAGGTTTCAGATTAGAAATCAAATATGCTTTTAAAATTCCTTGTTGTGTATAAGTTAGATTCAAAAGAATCCTAATTCAAGCACTGAAATCTAAATTATGTACTTCGCATCCATCATGCAAATCAAGGTTCCAAAACTAGTTCAGAAAAAGGCATTTAACTAAAATCTACATTTTAGTATATATTACGTTACTAAGTGTAACCTAGGACTATGAAAAAAATGTTTTTGCTCTTCTTTACTGTTTTATTGATAACTTCTTGCGCTCAGATGACACGATTTGAGACTGGTAAAACAATTGGAGAAAATAATCTACAATGGTCTGGTCAAGGTTTAGCTTATGCTGATTTCACATCCCAAACTTTTCAATCAACCAATATATTTCGAATTGAAAATCTTGTCCCTGTTTTTCAAGGTAGCCTTGACTACGGCTTAGCAGAAAAAGTAGATATTGGGATAGGCATTTCTTCTGCACTTAATGTAATTGTCAATGGGAAATTTCAAATAATTGGAGATCATAATTCCAGATTTGCCATGAGCATAAATCCAGCCTTAGAAGTTCAGATTGTTTCTTTAAACGGAGTTTATGCACGGCCGCATTTATATCTGCCAATGTCATGGGAAATTAACGAGCGTCAAACTTTTATTTTGGAACCAAGATATAGCCATGCTGGGATTGAAAATGCTCCACATACTATAGGATTCAGTTCCGGGATAGAATTTAAAATGAAGAAAGGATGGAAGCTAGCCATTGGAGGTTCGGTTTTCCTTGCTCCTGTGAACAGCGATTTCCGATATCATTTATTCCAATTGGGAATCGGGGCAAAGAAATTAATAGTAAGAGAATAAGGACCAGGTATTGGATTTGTTGTTATAAACCATTTTATGGTGCTCCTAAAAACGCAAAAAAAAATCCCGATACATCTATCGGGATATTCTACGTCCTATGACTGGACTTATAATTATATATTTATTTTTTTCAAAAGAAGTGATTAAAAATTAAAGATCCACAATATCAAGTTAACGGGGTTAGCTTAACTGCAGCCTGGTCTTTACGACCTTTAATTTTTAATCTAGGGTTCTCAAGACTTAAAAGTCTTTAATAATTCTTGTTGAAATGAAATCATTCTCATCTTCGAGCAAAAGCTTAAGGTAATATACCCCCTTAGGGTATGATTCCACACCAATGTTCAAAGATGAAGTACCAACAGGTACCGTAAAAATCACCTCAGAATTAACATCAAGAAATTCCACGCTTACTATCGTCTTCACTGTCTCAATATCAATCTGTTTACTTTCGTTAACAAATTTCATTGATCTTACCAAAGACTTCATTCTACTGTCTTCCGTAACAAACTTAAATTCAATACCTCCTGCTGCGTCAGCTGCAACGTAAGGGTAGGTAGATCCTCCAAGAAAAAGTGACATTAATAAAAGCGGTAGGATGCTTCTAAACTTTAATTTTACTGTGTTCATCGCATTCCGGTTTTTGACTAAAAAAACATATTATCAATTATTATAATATCACAAATAGTGCCAAAAAAAAGGTGATCAACTGAATGATCACCTCTTTATTATTATCTCTCACCGGAAAATGGTACTACCGTTTCTCTAATCTAGCAGTCAAGGGTACCGGTTCGTCTTCAAATCCGAGATTTATAAAATAAGTCCCAGATTCAAACATTGATGTACCGATATTCAGCTCGTCTGATTCTACCACAGGGAGAAAAAAGATTACTTGCCCTTCAGCGTCTGTAACTTGGATAGAATAGATTTGCTTAGTTGTCACAATGTCAACCTCATTGGTCTCATCATTCACTTCAAACGCCCGAAACATGGCCTTTGAACTCTCTTCGAGAATGATAAAAATATTCTCATCGCTTTCATCTATAGGGTTTATAGTGGAGGCTTTCACCTCAGTCGTTTGCGCAAGAACCAACATCATGCATGACACAATAATTGGAATCCTGCTTTTTGTAAAAACAGTCTTCATAGCGATGGTTTAAATAAAAAATGAATAAAATAAAATACAAAGAAAATCGAAGGGTACTCGATTGGCTTCGTTGTGACAGGTGAGAAATATATTTCAAATATACGCGGGAAAGTATCATGGGTCACAAATAATTTACGGTTTGCCCGATAATTGACATAAGCAATACAAGCACTCTACAGGGACTATACCTACTGCATAACTTTTGCTAAATAGCCGACAGTTACTCCGCTCTGGCATGGATCATAATATCCACACGACAAGATTCAAAGAAATCTACGCTTAATTATCCCACCCTTTCTCAATTCAATATCTTGCAGTATGAATAGGTTTTTGATGTTAATGTTTCTGGTATTTATGCTTTCGCAAATGGATGCGCAGGTGGTTACAGGAAAGGTAATAAGTGAAAATGGTCAAGCTTTAGTCGGAGCAAATATTCTTGCTATAAGTGATGAGGAAGCCATTGGAACAATAACAGATATGGACGGTGAATTTAGTTTAAACCTACTAGGCAATGACTCCATAGAGATTTCATATTTAGGCTATGCATCACAAATTCTTTCAGTTCAGGATAAAAGCTATTTACAAATTGTGATGAATGGGCAATTAATTCCAGAATGTGGGGTAGTCATCCTTGACTTAAAGGTTAATGCGCCCTACAGTTATGAAGCCATCCCTGGATTTAGGCTAAGACAACAAAGCATACAATCTCCTCAATCACAATACAATGAAATCCCTGGCCTATTTATGCATGCCGGAGCTCTCAACACCAATCGAATGACCATCCGTGGCATCGGAAGTAGATCGCCTTTCTCAACAAATAAAATAAAAGCCTACCTCAACCAAATTCCATTGACCAATGGAATCGGTGAATCTAATCTTGAAGATATTAATCTTGCGATGGTAGATCAGGTCGAAATCTTAAAAGGACCTACCCTACCTTCTTTTGGTGCTGGACTAGGAGGTGTCATTCACTATCGTACCAGACGATCCGATAGATTTGAAAATAGTGTATCTACTCAGTTTGACTTTGGATCATACAATACTGTTCATTCTTCAACTAACTATAACTATGCTGATGGACCCATCCTATTTTCATTAAATTATGATCTTCTGAATTCCGACGGCTACAGAGACAATAACAATTTTAATCGAAGTACTCTTTCTGGCTTTGGGCAAGCCCAGACCAACAAAGATGTACTTACTGTTTTTGTTTCACACACAGCCCTGGAAGCTCAGATACCAAGTGCGTTAAATATTGAAGATTGGAAAGAGGACCCGTCGCGTGCTGCAGGTAATTGGAAAGCTGCAGAAGGGTTTGAGGATTATACAAGAACGCAAGTTGGAATTACACATCAGCGAGAATTGGGAGATCGATGGACAAGTAGTGTGACGGGGTTTTTAACCCATTTTGAAAATTACGAACGACGACCATTTAATGTTTTGACTCAAAACGCCTTTGCTTTGGGGACTCGAACCTTTATAGAACATTTAGGCAAGGCGGATTATCGATTAAAATTTGGTGTTGAGTTTTTTACCGAAAATGAAAAATGGTCTACCTATGAGACCTTAGACTTAAAACAAGGAAACATCCTTTCAGACAACAAAGAAAATAGAAAGTACCTCAATCTTTCAACAGAATTTAAAAAAGAATGGAATCGATTAAATCTACTGACGGGTGTTAATCTAAATCTAACGAGTTATAACTTCAATGACCTTTTAATCTCTGATGGAATTGACCAAAGTGGGAATTATGCATTTGAACCGATCTTAAGCCCTTTCTTATCATTAAGCTACAATAGAATAAATAAGGTTAATTACTACGCTACTCTTTCCCATGGTTTTTCTGCCCCGACCCTCGAAGAAACACTTACTCCCGATGGGTTAATAAATCCAGAAATAAAACCAGAAACTGGATGGAATGCAGAAATAGGAATACGACAAGTTATCGGAAAGTTTGTACCCAAGGCCTTTACATATAATTTGAGCATCTACAACATGTGGGTTGAAAATCTATTAGTTTCTGAAAGAGTAACGGAAGATCAATACATAGGTGTAAATGCAGGGAAAACATTACACCCAGGTGTTGAAGCTGAGGTATCGAAGTCTTATGTTTTCAATCTTCTAAATGAAGGAACCATCACTATAGGTGCCAACTATCAATACAGTCCTCATAAATTTGTAACTTTCATCAACCGGGATATTGATTTATCTGAAAAATTACTTCCTGGCAATCCAAATCAAAAGCTAAGTTCAAGTTTGAGACTTAATTCCCAAAAATGGTCTATCGACCTTCAACAATTATGGGTTTCTAAAATGTGGGCAGACGATTTAAACACCATTGAAATACCAGCTTACAATTTGATAAATGTGAGAGCAGCTTATGATATTTTATCTACCTCACACTGGAAAGCAACACTTTCTTTAGCCGCAAATAATATTCTCAACACAAAGTATGTTTCTATGGTAGCGGTGAATCCGAGAAGCTTCGGAAATACACTTCCGCGCTATATTTATAGTGGTTTACCCGTAAATTTTCAAGTTTCTGCCAATTTGCGGCACATTTTTTAGGGTTAATAGTATAACTTTATAATGTACAAAATTTTTCTAATGGCTAGATTTATATTCCTCGGCCTATTACTATTCTGTAGTAGCAATTTATTTTCTCAATGCTTTCAAGATCGACACAGCACATTGACTGTGGATCAATGGATCAGTTGTGAGAAAACAGTCAATCCAAATCCCGAACGAGAGAACGCTCACTGGATCATGTATGACTTTGGTGAAAGCTATAAGCTGAACAAATCAACCATTTGGAATTGCAATGCCTACGATCAAACAGACATGGGTATTCGGACCATGGCGGTAGACATTTCTAATGATGGTATTAACTGGCAAGAACTTGGAGAATATGATTTAGCTGAAGCCAATGCATCTACTTTCTACGAAGGAGTTGACGGTCCAGACTTTGAAGGGAAGATCACGAGATATGTTCTTATTACCTCTATTCTTTCTTACCAGACTGACTGTGCTTGTTTGTCCGAAGTTCGATTCGAAACCAGCGGACCAGCGACGGTAGGAATAAACGAATTAAATGAACTGGATGTCGCTGCTCAGCTCTTCCCTAATCCAGCAACAACCCAAACGGAACTGATGCTTCTAAATGAGAATAGTTCATTTGAGGCCATGGTCCAATTGTTGGATATCAATGGACAAAATATCCAGACCTTTCAAACGACCATTCTTAAAGGAGCCAATAAAATGACTTTTGATCTAGCGGGATTGGTGGCAGGAAATTATATGATCAGCCTGCAATCTGATCGAGGAATATTGAATAAGAAGCTTATCATAATTACTGACAATAAATAATATCAAAATGAATAAGTATATAGCACAGATATTGGTTTTGATTTTATTGAGCCTTTCGGCAAATATATATGCACAGTACACCGACTATATAGGGGCTGGACATAGCGATGGAATAACCGTCACGAGTTCAAGTAACTTTGAAAACACAGACCAACTAAATACAATTAACGGTACGGGATTAAACGCTCGAACCATGGAGCTCACGCGTTTCTTAAGTCAGGCGACCATGGGTGTAACTCCGAGTGATTTACAATCAGCAAAACAATTAGGAATAGAAGGCTGGATCGATGCTCAGATGACCATAGAGCCATCGGAATATTTGGTTGTCATGGAAGACCTTTGGTCTGAGATTTTAAGTGGATACTTGGATATAGGATATATTGAAGATGATGTCTATGGACCAGCGGCTGCTCATTTTAATTATGCTTGGTGGACCAATGCCGTTACCGGAGAAGATCAGTTGAGACAGAGGGTTTCATTTGCCTTGAGCCAAATTCTTGTGATCTCCAACAATTCAGATCTCACCGATCGAGGAGAAGCTCTATCAACCTATTATGATATACTATCTAAACATGCTTTCGGAAACTACCGAGACTTACTCGTGGATGTAGCCATGAATCCTAGCATGGGATTTTACCTTACACATTTAAATAATCCGAAAGCTGTTCCAGAAGAAAACATACATCCAGATGAAAATTTTGCAAGAGAATTAATGCAATTATTTACCATCGGACTATACGAACTGAATATTGACGGAACCAGAAAAGTAGATGAACAAGGAAACGATATTCCAACCTACGACAACACAGATATTAAGGAGCTAGCCAAAGTTTTCACAGGCTTAGGTCCTGGTGGAATTTTAGACTGGGTACCATGGGCAGACGAACCTTATTTTGGTCTAGGTATTTATGCTGCGGACTTAACCGTCCCGATGGAGATGTATGAAGAATACCATGAAAAAGGTCAGAAGAATCTATTGAATGGCTACATCATACCTGCCAACAATGATCCATTAAAAGATATTGAAGATGCAGTTGATCATCTGTTTAATCATCCAAATGTCGGTCCGTTTGTATGCAGGCAATTGATACAAAGGTTTGTGACATCTAATCCTACACCAGAATATATAGCTAGAGTAGCAACTGTATTTAATAGCAATGAAAATGGAGATCGTGGAAATTTAGGTTCTGTCATTAAAGCCATTTTTCTAGATGAGGAGGCGAGAAGTTGTGAATCCATCAATGATGGTTACCATGGTAAAATGCGAGAGCCGTTGTTGCGATCTACTCAATTTGTTCGATTAACTCCATTGGACAATCCAAGTGGTAAATTCTGGAATCCTACTTTTAATCTTCAAGATGATGTAGAGCAAATGCAATTAGGAGCCCCGACCGTTTTTAATTTCTATTTACCAGATCACCAACCAGTAGGAGAGCTAACGACCTTAGGCTTGAATGCTCCAGAGTTTAATCTTTTAAATACCCGAACAGCCATTGGTTATCTTAATCAGGCAAATCAATGGGCTGTTTGGAATGCACCTTGGTGGGGATGGGATGATGAAATAGGAATATTGGCTCCAATGGTTGATTACGAAAGTTTTCCAGCAGAATTTGAGGATGTTGAAACTGCAATTACTTGGCTAGACACTTATTATACCAACGGATTGATGACAGACTTTACCAGAAACAACATACGTCAGCAGATAAGTCCGTTAGACTGGAATGATCCAGAGTTATGGATGTATCGTTTATCGCTTGCAACCTACCTTACTTTGATTTCACCAGATTTTGTAATCCAGAAATAACCCAGCATGAATCATCATCACGATCATCATATATCTAGAAGAAAATTTATAGGACAGGCGAGTTGTGCAACCGTAGGTTACACCACCTTATTGTCAACGCTTGTTAATTTGAAGTCCATGAATGCCATGGCCATTGATAATTCAATGGCAATGGTTGGTGGAGAATATAAGGCCTTGGTCTGTCTCATGTTACAAGGAGGATCAGACTCCTACAACATGTTACTCCCGACCAATCAAACAGCCTATAATTCTTACGCTGAAGCCAGATCAAATTTGGCCATTCCTCAGAGTGATATTTTGGCTTTGAATGGGGTTGAATACGGAGTGCATCCATCTATGAGTGGCATCCGGGATTTATACAATGACGGAACCTTGGGATTCATTTCCAACATCGGTACCCTCATTGAGCCCATTACTAAAAATACGGTTTGGGAGCCAGACACCAAACTACCTTTGGGACTTTTCTCTCATTCGGACCAGACAAGGCAATGGCAGACAGCTCTTCCGCATGAAAGATCATCCGTGGGATGGGGAGGTAAAATTGCCGACCTTATCAACGACCAAAATGACAATGACCAAATCGGAATGAATATTTCCATGAATGGAGGTAATGTTTATCAGCGTGGTCGAAATTCTACTCCATTCACCATGGATCCATATGAAGGTGTAGTAGATATTGAAGGCTACAATGACAACTGGGAATTCAATACCCTTAGAAAAGCAGGTATTGACAACATGTTAGATGCACAATATCAGGATGTATTTAAGAAAACTTATGTTGATGTGATCCGTGTAGCCAAAGATGCCAATGATCAGATTAAAACGGCGCTAGAAGGACTCAATCCATTTACTACTACCTTCAGTGATAACGATCTTTCGCAAAGTCTACACATGGTTGCAAAAATGATTGCTTCAAGATCTACCTTAGGGATGAAACGACAAATATTCTTTGTGGATTTTGGAGGTTGGGATCATCACGATCAGGGAATGGATGTGCAAGAAGATATGTTGACAATGGTTTCAAATGCCATTACTGAATTCAATAATGTTATTACAGAATTAAATTTAAATGACTGCGTAACAACCTTCAGCATGTCAGAATTCGGTCGTACCCTTACATCTAATGGGAATGGTACAGATCATGGCTGGGGTGGTAACGTAATGGTCATGGGTGGTGCTGTAAAAGGTGGAAACATATATGGCAGTTATCCAGATCTTGCACTTGACAGTGAGCTGGAAGTAGGTGGCGGTGTTTATATCCCGACGACCTCGTGTGATGAATACTTTGCGGAGCTGGCTTTATGGTTGGGTGTGACTCCATCCAGTTTATTGGATCTATTTCCTAATTTGGGTAACTTCTATAGCCCGGGAAGTTCGGATCTTCCGCTTGGATTTATGACAATATGATAAAATAGACGATTATATAATATGGTGTTTTGTAAACACATTAAAAGAGGTGAATTCGGATTGAATCACCTCTTTTACTTTTTATAGCATTGAAAATGTAAACATTCAGCGTTGCTAAATACCAAATTTGTGAGTTTGGACGTCTTATTTATGATAAATTATGGGAATCTAATCAATTTACCCAACCCTTACAATGTCGTCTTCGTCATAGAGACAGGAACAGAAATAAATGCTAATTAAAAGTATACTTTTAGAAAAATGTCTAGCCAAAGATGAGCGCTCTATCCATGAGCTCTATCGCTTGTGTTTTTCTATGATGAAGAGCATTTCTATGAGATACCAACAAAACGAAGCAGATGTTAATGAAGCGATTAATCTCGGTTTCCTTAAGGTAATCCAAAACTTACATACCTATAATAATTCCAACTCATTTGAAGGTTGGTACAAAAGGATTCTCGTAAACACAAACATTGACATTTATAGAAAATCTAAAAGACATCAAGAACGCATATTATATGTTGAAGTTTTAGACGAACATAATATTCCATCAAATGAGATAAGTGCTCCTAACGTAAAGTATTCTTACGACTCACTTTTAAACTTGATCAAAAATTTACCTCCGATGACTAGACAGGTTTTCAACCTATTTGCCATCGATGGTTATGCGCATAAGGAGATTGCTGAAATTTTGAAAATCAGTCCTGGCACCTCCAAGTGGCATGTTTCGGATGCGCGAAAAAAGCTAAGATCAATGTTGGTTGAAAAATCTAATCCAGAAATAGTTGCCAAATGAAAAATAATAATATAGATAATCTTTTTAAAGATGGACTGAATCAAAAATCATTTGATTATGATGATAACAACTGGGAAGCTTTTAAAAAACTGTATGATCAAGAAGAAGATGATAAACCGGCAGTGTTCCCAATCCCTAAATTAGGTCTAGCGCTCCTCATAATTCTTTTCGTAACCGGTCTCACCTTTTTAAATATCGACGGATCACAAACAAATAACACGGATCAGCACAGCTCGCTTCAGACAAATACAAAAGAAAACCCAACAAAAAAACACTCAACAATTAATAATAAAATATCTGAATCTAAAAATCTAAAAGCAGATAATATCAGGAACAAGGAAGTTGCTCAAAAAGCCACCGTTGTCAGCCAGATCACAAAATCTGAATTACCTTCTGTGTCTCCTCAAGTAAACCTTCCAATCACAACCACCACGTTCGCAAATAAATATTTCAAAAACGAAGTAAAGACAACTTCTCCCATTGATTTGGAAGATTTAAAGAGCGAGGTTCAAAATCAAAAAATCAGGAATGAATCCTCTGCCAGCAGATTAATTGTCGCAGCACCAGATCGACGGTCAACTTCAGTTAAATTACAAAGCTTAGAATCCAATACCCTTCAACTGTTGAGCATTCCAAAAAATAAAATTGCAACCCTACACAACTATATTTCTATTGATCAAAGAGATTCACCAACTTTATTTCTCCTAGGAGCCGGAGGGATTGGGTCGTTGAATAATAAGTTTCTTGAAGTTGGCTTAGGCATAAGTATCCCAATAAGAGAAAAAATAAATATTACGGTTGCCCCCTCCTATCATTTTATACAAGCCAGTGAGCTTCCAAAGCATAGAGGCTTTGACACGAAGTACAGCTTAGTGGATGGTACATTTTTTGGACAACATATTGAAGCGGATCAACTACACTTTTTTAAACTTCCAATCTCGATAGGTCTTCAAATAGATAACCGACATCAAATATCCTTAGGATTAGCTTATCAATATTTGATGGCCACCCAAGGAACCATTACCAAAACAATAGAAGGAGCAAAACACAGTCACAAGGCTTGGATTATTGAAACTGGGTTAAATAGAAATTTCTTTTCAACGCAGCTTGAATATGGTTTTAAGATAAGTGACTCTAAAGAAATTTTCCTAGAAGGCGAGTTATTTTTAACTGACTTATACAATCAAAGCGTTGATCTCCCTGTGACTCATAGATTTCAATCGATAAAAATTGGAATGAAACACTTTTTTCGAATGAATTAACCCAACCTTCAAAAAATAGCGAACGTCTTAGAGTTGAAAGCTTATTTAAGATTAATCGTGAAAGCATTAGAAAATTTAAAAAAACAATAAATGAATTATTTGAAATTATTACTACCAATTTTAGTTGTTGGTTTTTGCCTCACTTCTTGTACAAAAGAAGATATTGATACTACTCCGCCAGTCACTCCAGTTGAAGAAATAGACTCTGAATTAGTAGATAACATTTTAGATAAAAATGATATTGGGGTATTTGGGGCTGGATCGACTGAATGTGATTGTTATGGACCTTTTGATGACATTGATTGGGAAAACCAAAACGAAGCTGAGGTTCAAGCGGAAGTTGAGGCTGCTCTTGCCTCTCTCACTGAAGAAGAATTGCTAGCCTTGTTTACTCCGGTATGTACAGAAGATGGAGGATTTTATGCAAATGCATGTTTTGCAGAATGTGAGGATATTACAGATTATGTAGTATGTGATTTTCCAGAATTTGAAGAAGAAGATTGGGATTCTGAATGGGGATGTGATGGTGCTAATTTAGACTTTTTAGCTTGTTATGATTTAAATTTCCCTGTTACGATTGCATTTGCAGATGGCTCAACGACCAGTGCCAATAATATGGATGAATACCTAGAGGCTGTTTTAGTTTTTGGTGAAAACCCACAATTAGTTTATCCAATCACATTGACAGATTATGAAACAGGTGAAGATCTACAAGTTACTACAGATGAACAGCTTAACGAATTAGCCTTCGATTGCATTACTGCTGGTGGAACTGGCCAAGGAAGCGGAACAGGCTGGGGAGAAGATTGTATCGTCAATTCTTTCCCGATAACCCTGTACATTGACTCAGAAGCTTTTGAGATTAATAGTGAAGAGGATTTTGAATCAATTATAGAAGATTATATCGCTGCAAATCCAGACGCTAGCCTAATCATCGAAATCGGTTTTCCCATGACATTGACTTTTGAAACAGGTGAGGTAGTTGTGGTTAACTCAGACGAAGAATTCATGGATGCCATGTTGGAATACTGTGAATAAAAAATAATTAATTTAAGAATTAACGATGCAAGTATTAGAAGCCATCCAGATAGCTGGGTGGTTTCTATTTTTTTATCAGCTGCCAATCCTCTTACCCACTCCATCCTTCTCTATCTAGACTTCTATACTGAATGGCTTCAGATAGATGTTCAATGGTTATATTTTCAGAATTGCCTAGATCAGCGCAGGTCCGAGCCACTTTCAATATGCGATCATAGGCTCTTGCTGAAAGTTGTAATTTCTCCATTGCTGTTTTAAGCAATGATCTTCCAGTAGAATCTATGCTACACACTTCTCTAGCCATCCGACTACTCATCTGTGCATTGCTATGAACTTCTGGTAATTCTTCGAATCTTTTGAGCTGCCATTCTTTGGCCTTGACGACCCGTTCAGAAATACACTCACTGCTTTCTCCACTGGACTGGTATTTCGAGAGTTCTTCATAGCTTACAGGTGTAACTTCTACGTGCAGGTCAATCCGATCAAGCAATGGTCCAGAAATCTTACTGAGATACTTTTTTACAATCCCCGGACCACAGACGCACTCTTTTTCGGGGTGATTATGAAAGCCGCAAGGGCAGGGATTCATAGAAGCAATTAACATCAGACTTGCCGGATAATCTACAGATATTTTTGCTCTAGAAATAGTTACTTTTCTTTCTTCCATCGGCTGTCGCAATACCTCGAGCACCGATCGCTTGAACTCTGGCAGTTCGTCTAAAAATAAAACCCCATTGTGCGCTAATGAAATTTCCCCAGGGTTAGGATTGCTTCCCCCACCGACCAAAGCTACATCGCTGATGGTATGATGTGGCGCACGGAATGGCCTCATGGTTACCAGAGAGGTGTCGGCTCCTAAGAGTCCAGCCACTGAGTGAATCTTTGTCGTTTCCAAAGATTCATTTAAACTCAGCGGAGGCAATATGGTAGAGAGTCGCCTAGCAAGCATTGTTTTTCCAGCTCCCGGAGGACCTATTAAAATGGCATTGTGTCCACCCGCCGCTGCAATTTCCAATGCACGCTTTATATTCTCTTGTCCCTTCACATCTGAGAAATCGACGGTGTACTTATTGGACACTCTTTTAAATATTTCCTTGGCATCATAGACCAGTGGTTCAATGTGTTGTTCGCCTTTCAAGACGTCAATGGCTTCCGCCAAAGTACTTACACCATAAACTTTTAAGCCTTTCACGATGGCCGCCTCCTTTGCATTTTCTTTTGGAAGAATGAATCCTTTATAGTTGTTCTTTTTGGCTAGTATAGCTATGGGTAAAATTCCTTTAATTGGTTTGATCGTTCCATCTAGACTAATCTCACCCATAATCATATATTCATCCAATCCTTTCGCTTCAATCTGATATGTAGAAGCTAAGACTCCGAGTGCAATGGGCAGATCATAAGATGATCCTTCTTTTTTCAAATTTGCAGGAGCAAGGTTGATGATTAGCTTGAGTCGAGGAATTTTGTATTTGATATTCTTTAGCGCTGCTTCAATTCTTTGGAAGCCTTCATTGACTGCCTTATCCGGGAGACCTACCATCCAATATAATTTCTTACCAGCAGCAACAGTTCCTCCTGCGTTTACCTCGACAGAAATTAATTCTGCCTCAACACCCTGTACTGCTCCTGAAAAAGTTTTGACCAACATAAACTCTGTTTCATATTTATGTGATTTTTTTGAAAGAGGTCAACAAGTCGTCGTATTATTTTTGAGTAAGAACTATTTTATGCTTCGTCTTCAAAGTTGACAAAGTAGCAGGCTTCGATCAATGAAGCATAGACGGGATCGTTGGAAAGGATTTTGGCATTACCAATAATGATCAATTGCTCTTTAGCTCGGGTGATGGCTACATTTAATTTACGATCGATTCCAGATTCATTGCGGCTACTGATGATGTTTAATACATTGCGATCATTGGTTACTAGACTGATGATGATTCTATCTTTTGCTCCACCTTGAAAGCGTTCGACAGTATCGATGGTTAAGTCCTTATCATAACTAAGCTCTTCTTTGAAGCGTTGAGTAATCTGTGAAATCTGAGCCCTGAAGGGCGTTATAATTCCTAGTGAATCGGCGCTGAACTCCAACTTATTGGCTGTGTAAATCTTTTTAATTTGATGGACTAGATCGACGGCCAACTTTGCTTCATGCGGGTTGATCTTCTGCGTGAGCGAATCATCGGCCAGTGTATTAATAAATATGAGTCGTTCCTCATGTAAAAATTCATACGGTTGATCGGCGCCCTTCATTTCAAGCGGCGCAGTCAATCTTTCAACGCCCGGAAGGAGCTTGAGTTTCCCTTCATAGAAATTGGTCGCAGAAAATCCCATAATGTCTTCATGCATTCTACCTTGTTGGTCTAAAATTCCATAAGCCCATGTCCATTCATTTTCCATCGCCTGCAAATACATACGCTCAAAAAGTGAATTCCGCCGATCTACCAAACCAATCTCATTCAGCTCTGGCGTTTCTTCTTTTGAAAAATACTTGGATTGAGTAACCACCGCTGGTAATTGTTTATGATCACCGATGAGAATAAATTTCTTGAAACTACTCAAGAGTCCCAAAAGCATCGGCTCCAAAAGTTGCGATGCCTCATCAACAATGACCACATCAAATTCCACAATATTCAAGAGTTCCATTTTACCCAAGAGTGAAGATACCGTGGAACAATACACTTGAGTTCCAGTCAATAGATCTAGCAAGGCTTTTCTTGAGGAAATGTTATCCAACTTTGCCGAAAGGATCTTTTCTCTAAACTCTTCTCTCGTAGAATATCGAGATCCAATCCGTAAATAGTTCTGAGTCAACGCATCAGAAATACTTTCAACCGCTTGACAAATTTCATCAACGGCGCGATTGGTGTAGGAAAGCAAGAGGACTTTTTTGTTTTCCACAATGGTATAATGCTCCACCAATTTTTTCAACATTATGGTCGTCTTTCCCGTTCCGGGAGGGCCCCATAATAGATAGTAATCTTTGCTTTGGATAATTTCATTCAAGAGACTATGTTGCTTCGGTGTTACCCCTTCGAAGTTATGGTGTTTTCTCGGTGCAGCCGCACTGGGTGGTCGTCGGCACAAGAGTAAGTCTCTTTGATCTTTGGGTGCCAGCATGAAGTAAAATAAATTCTTGTACATCCTTGTCAATCCACCATCAAGAAAATCTCCTTCTACATTCCAGTAGGCATATTTCCCAAAGATCGAATCGTTCAACTGTTGGGATCTCAGCCTCAGCGTAATGCTTGTTTCATCTAAAGCAATGATGTTGGCCTTGGTCAATTGATAATCGCAAGCTTGGTTTCCATTTTCTTCATTGGGATACAGAACGACGATGTCCCCTACCCTGAAACGAGCGAGCCGATTGGATCGATCAGAAAATTCTAAGAGTATGGTTGGGTCATTATCCTTGGCGCGATTGTCTTTGATCTTCAGAAGATTCCACATTCTGAATTGTTCAATTTTTTCATCTATCGGATCTAGCCATAGACCCGCCATTCCATTGGAGCGATCTATGCCGTGCTCCCCTGTTTTACTTAAATGATATTCGCGTGTAATGAAAGCAACGTAAGATTTTACATAATTTTTTTCTAGTTCGTCTAGTTGCTTGTAAGCCACAAACAGTTTCTGCGCATCCCTCTTTTCAAATCTGAATTGATCATCAATGCCTGCTGGATTAAATCGTTCAAACAGCTTTTCTTCTTGGACATTTAAAATCATTTGCTCTAGAAATAGGCAAGAATTCCTAAGTTTCATAATCTCATACTGATGGGTACGATTGTACCCAGCATATCTCAGTCTATTTTCTTTAAGCTTAGAGTATAGAATAAAATTCTTAGGTTTTATTCTTTTGGAGATGGTACTTGAGATCATCATATCATAGATCATCAATTGCCGATAGTGTTGTTCGCTGATGCCGTCTGCATTGGGCATAAATGGTTTTCCACTCTTTAATTCGATGATGTCAATTTCTCTATTGTTATCCGTCGTATGAAGTAAATCGAGACGCCCTTGAAAGCCGTAGGTATTGGACAAGAAGGTAGGCTCGACATAGGCATTTTCTTTTTCAATGTTCTGATCGATCATTTCCTGATGGATCACTTGCTTAATGTTGTCAAAATGCATTCTAGCATCCTTTAAAACATCCCGTACTTCTCCATCGCTGAATTGTGCAATCTGAAGCGGGTTAATTGAGAAGATTTTCTTTAAAGAAGTCTCAAAGTTTAAGTCTGGTTCATAGATTAAATGATCCAGTAGATCATTGGCAATGTTTCCCATCAAGATGGCTTGATTGGCATGAACTGGTATAAATTTAGAAATGAGATACCCGAGTGAAAAAACGCTATGCTTGTTATATAATTTTGCAACAGCGGTCGCATCAATCAGAAAATCTGGTTGGAGGACGATGGCAGCTGGATAATGTTTCTCTTCTTCATCAATTTCTACATCGATTAGATTTGCAACCATGGGGAGTTTAAAAAATCTGGTGATATTGCTAATGGTCGAATTGAAAGCCTGGTTTCTAGATTCAATATTGAAATAAGCCTTCCTAGGAAGGTGTGCTTGCTCATCAGAAACGAATTCCACGATAAATTCATCTATATCAATAGAAATAATAACGACTCGGATGACTTTATGAAAATTAGCGACGGTGTAATTCTGTTCTTTAAATTCTTCCGGTAGTTCTAATTCCCTCAGGAAGGTTGATTGGGGAGCTAAAGAAAAAACATCTAGGAGCAGTTCTCTCATACTGAGCGCTCCAAGGTGAAAAATTCCTTCTGCTGATTCATCTGTGAATTGACCAGACTCTATAGATTTGCGAAAGCGATGTGAAAAATACATGGTCTTTCCGCGCACTTTATATTGTCTGGAGGCAAATACCATACGAGTAAAGAGTGAAGAAAAATTAACTTGTTCATCATTGGTTAATTCTTCCCACAGCAGGGTAAATAGCCGAAACAAGGTTTTAGTCTTATATACATAAGTTTCCTCCCATCCAAGCAATGACTCGAGCTTGTCTCTAAAAAATATACCGGCATCATTTGCTACTTTCAAAAGCTTGGCTTTGATCCTATATGTATGATATTAAAGACGGAAAGGTAAATCTATTCGAGTAAATAACAATCTCAGACTATTATACATTTTTTTTAATCAATATATAAAAGCCTCATAATATTGATATTATAGATGGGAATGTCTTATGTTTGTTAAAATTTTCTTAAGACGAAACTTCTTTTATCGATTTAGACCTATTATAATGTAATCGGATCTCAATTCTATAAAAGACTCACTTATTCCAATTTTAAATTAAAACGTAATCGAACTATGGATTTATTAGGTATGCTTAAAGACCAAGTGTCAGGAACACTCGCAGGTCAAGCAAGTAAATTTTTGGGAGAATCTGAAGGAGCTGTTAGTAAAGCTCTTGGAGGTGTTTTTCCCGCATTATTAAATTCTACAATTGATTCAGCTGAAGATGAAAAGGGTGCTGGGAAGATAATGGATCTTTTGAAAGGAATGGATACTAATGGTATGGATGACATTGCAGGGATCTTCAGTGGAGGTGCCAGTGGTGTTTCTAAATTAATGAACCAGGGTTCTGGAATCATGAATTTATTGATGGGTAACAAGACCGGTGGTATGATTGACTCTATCGCCAAATTTGCAGGACTTAGAGGAAGTTCAGCTTCATCCTTAATTAAGATGGCTGCGCCTTTCTTAATGAAAATGATCGGAAAGCAAGTCATGGGTAAAGGAACTTCTGGATTAATGAGCTTCCTTTCAGGACAAAAAGAATCAGCTAGATCTGCATTACCTGCTGGTTTTGCGGCAAGCTTCTTAGACGGTGTCGGAGACAAAGCCTCTGGTGCTGTTGATGCAGGTAGAAAAGTTGTTACGGGTACAGCAGGTGCTGTAACTGGTACTGCGGGTGCTGCTGCAGGTGCTATAGGACATACTGCAGGTGCTGTTGCTGACTCTGGAAAGAAGGTAGTTTCAGGCGCTACAGATGCTGTGGGCAATGTTGCGGATGCTGGAGCAAAAGCAGGTGGAAGCATTCTTAGATATTTAATACCTATTTTCCTTGTACTATTAGGTCTTGGGTTTTTAGGTAAACAACAAGGATGTGGCACGGGAATTGACGCTGTAGACAACTTGGCAGATAAAACAATGAGTGCAACAGAAAGTGTCGTTGGCGGAGCTGCTGACATGGCAGGAGATGCAGCAGGAGCTGTGGGAGATGCTGCTGGTGCAGTAGGTGATGCTGTAGGCGATGCTGCAGGTGCTGTGGGAGATGCCGCTGGAAATGTAGCTGGATCAATCAGCGATATGGCTTCAAGTACTTTCGGTAATATCAATGCCTCTGCTAAAGCTGCCTTAGATAAAGTTTCATTCACTGCAGGTTCTGCAGGTTCTCAAATGATGGATTTCATCGATGGAGGATTTAAAGGTGAAGGAGAATTCACATTCAAAGGATTAACTTTTGCTTCTGGATCAGATGTTATAGATGGTAAAACTGCTGTTGAAATTGATAACGTCGCTAAAATCTTAAATACATACCCAGACGTAAAAGTTGAGGTAACTGGTTACACTGATAGTAGTGGAGATGCTGCTAAAAATATAGAACTATCTAAGAAAAGAGCAGATGCTGTTAAAACTAGATTGGTGAGTCAAGGAGGAATTGCTGCGAATAGAATCATGACCAAAGGTCTTGGATCTGCAAATCCTGTAGGTGACAATAGCACACCAGAAGGGATGGCAATGAATAGAAGAATTGTTATGAAAATCGTTAAGTAAACGATTTAGAAAATATTTAGTAAAGGTTGGTTCTGATGACAGAATCAACCTTTTTTTTTGCCTTTTTCTATTGTCCCTATCTTTTGTCTTATCTTTCTACAGTGAGATTACAAAAATCAAGAATATTACTATTTCTCCTTTGCTCTGTAAGTTTTCTCGGATCAATTCAAGGACAACTCTTACCAGGTCTCGATCTTTTGGAAATCGATGAAATTCTTGAAATTCCTTTTAAATACGTATCGGGCTATATTATTATAAATACAGAAATCAATAATGCGCTAGAACTCTCGATGATATATGATACTGGAGCTGAACACACCATTTTATTTGAAAAGCAATTAACGGATCTAATCGGTTTAAAATATGATAAAGAAGTGATTCTGAAAGGCTCAGACCTCACAGAGGGAATTCGGGCTTATATCTCAAGAAATATATCCTTGCAGATAGGAAAATCTCCAAGGGTGAAAAGAGACATTGTTGTCCTCGAAGAAAACTTCTTAAACTTCAAAGAAATTACCGGGACCAACATTGATGGAATTTTAGGTGCGCGAAATTTTAAAAACTTAATTGTCAACATCGATTACAAAAGACAAAAGTTGGTAATTTATCATCCAGAAAAATTTAGACGAAGCTTAAAAAATTACACCAAGGTACCCGTAGAAATTCTCAATAATAAGCCCTACGTCACCGCTAATACAACCAATTCACTAGGAGAAACTTACGAATTAAAATTACTCATTGATACGGGAGCAGGACTTACCTTCTTGCTTAACTCCAATGAAAAAATGAATATAAATATCCCACCTAATGCAACTCCAGGAAGTTTAGGTAAAGGGCTCGGTGGATTCATTCAAGGCTATCGAGGTAAAATGGCCAATTTAGAGTTTGGCAATTTTAATTTCACCAATGTCTTTACCCATTTTCAGAAAGTGGATATTCCTTTGGATTCTATTGATCAATCATTTAGGAATGGAATCATTGGAAACCTAATATTAGAGCGCTTTGATATATTTATAAACTACCTTGAAGAAACCATTTACTTCAAACCTGTCCGAAAACTTAACAAACCATTCAGATATAATTTATCTGGATTGGGAATTTTAGCTTTCGGGGCAACCTTAGAAAATTACATTGTATTTGAAGTTATCAAGAATTCTCCTGCGGACAAAATTGGGATTCAGAAAGGAGACATCATTAAAAAAATTGGTTGGCTTGAATCTAAACACTTTTCACTCTACTCCATAGAAGAAATGCTCAGCAGGCGACCGGGAAAAAAGATAAAATTTAAGATTAAGAGAGGAGAGGAACTGTTGGAAAAAATAATTGTTTTAGAGGACTACATCCGACTATGATAAGACTTGCTCCAGCTACAAATAAGAAGGAACCAATATTCTTCAATATCGGTTCCTTTATGTACAAAAGGGTGTTGATTCAATTTTTAAATCTAAATAAAGTATATTAGTTTTAGTAAGTACCAAAGGTAACCTACCTATAATTCTCATACCGAATTATAACTTTGCTTTGTCAATTAGTTGTCAGATTCAGAGGATATAAAATAAAATATCCACCCATATCTATCAGTTAAGATGACTTCAATTTAGAGAGACTTGTGGCTACCATCACAGAAACCAGGGTTCTTGGTTAATTTACACTGACACATATACGCCGTTTTAGTTTCTTCTGCTACAAATACCAAGGGTTTAAAATCTGTTCCTTTGTGTGCGCCATTGCACCAGGGTTGATTTTCTGAAAGACCACAGGAACACCAGGCATAGGTTTTACCTTTTTCTAACTCTGCGGGAATCGGATTTTTAGCTGCTACTTTAGGTAAGTCCATTTATTTATTATTTGTTTTAAAAATAGTTTCTTGTTGGTTAATACTCTCTTGATGAATCGCATTTATTAACTTGATTATAAAATCTTCACTTAGCTCTCTATTGGCCGCCAAATTTTTAGCCTTTTGAAGTGTATCATTCCATCTTCGCTGTTGTAAGATGGTCATGTTATTTTCTTTCTTGTATGCCCCGATGTCTCTCGCGACTTTCATTCGATTCGCTAGAAGGTTCATCAATTCATCATCAATATGATCTATCTCTTCTCTAAGATATTCTAATTTACTCTGTAAGACGGGGTTATCTTCAAAATCTTCACGCAATACCATTTCAGTGATCATTGCACCGAAAACTTCTGGCGTAATTTGTTGTGCTGCATCACTCCATGCATTATCAGGATCTATGTGAGACTCAATCATCAGTCCATCAAAATCCAAGTCCATTGCTTTCTGCCCTACCTCTTGTAGTATATCTCTTCTTCCACAGATGTGGCTCGGATCACAGAGAATTGGAATTTCTGGCATTCTTCTTACAAAGTCAAGTGCAATCTGCCACTGGGGTCTATTTCGGTAGAATTTTTCTCCTCGATTAGAAAATCCTCGATGGATCGCACCAATTTCTTTAACACCTACTTTAGTGAGTCTTTCCATACTCCCGATCCATAAGGATAAATCTGGATTGATTGGATTTTTTACAAGTACTGGAATATCTACCCCTCTCAATGCGTCAGCAATTTCTTGCACTGCAAATGGGTTAACCGTTGTCCTTGCGCCGAGCCAAAGTATATCAATATCAAAGGCGAGGGCAAGTTCGACATGTTTGGCTTTTGCGACCTCGATGGTCACGGGAAGTCCTACTTCTTTTTTTACTCTTTGCAGCCAAGGCAGACCCTTTACTCCTACCCCTTCAAAACTACCTGGTCTTGTCCTAGGTTTCCATATCCCCGCTCGATAAATATCCATCTTATTCGTAGCCTTGAGACGTTTGGCTGTTTCTAATACCTGTTCTTCAGTCTCCGCACTGCAGGGTCCAGCAATGACAATCGGACGCTTATCCTTCGTCAGCCATGTTGTTTCTCTTTTACTTTTTACAGCCTCCATGTTGAAAATTTCTAGTTTTTAAAATTAATACCATCAAGTACTCTTGAAATATCATTTGCCTTGAGCATCAATGATTTCGCACCTTCTTGATCGTGATTAGTCAAGCTTTTTCTAAATTTATTTAAATTATCTATGTACATATCAATGGCTTCGAGTAAATACTCCGAATTAGCTTCAAAAATCGGGCCCCAAGTATTGGCATTACTTTTGGCCAATCTCGCCGTACTCTCAAAACCTGTGCTTGCCAGGTTGAAAATTTGCTTTTCATCCTTCTCTATCTCTTGAACCGTTAGGCTCAAAGTGAACGAACTTATATGAGAAAGATGTGAAACATAGGCCATATGTTTGTCATGCTCCTCTGGACTTAAGTATAGGATCTGCATGCCCAGAAAATCGAAAATCTTAATGGCTAGATTCATCGCATTTTTATCTGATTTTTCGCTTTCGCAAATGATGCTTTTCTTTCCCTTAAAAAGATCAAGATGCGCGGCCTTTGGTCCTGAAAATTCTGTACCTGCCAACGGATGTGCTGCGACATAACGGGATCGCTTGATGTGATCGGTTACCGCATGACAGATATGTCTTTTGGTCGAACCCATATCTATAATTACCTGGGAGGAATTTATTTTATCAAGGTAGCTCCATAAATTTTTCTTAATGCTATTCACCGGAGTAGCCAACAAAATTATTTCTGCTTTCGCAAAAGCTTCTTCTTCTGTAACCAAGTCATCAACCAGCTTTCTAGCCACCGCCTCTTTTTGATGATTCTCATTGGTATCTACTCCGAGCACTTCGATGGTTCCAAGACTTCGCGTCTTCAACTCCAATGCGATACTTCCTCCGATCAGGCCTAATCCAAGTATGGCTATTTTCATTTTTAATCGTTTAAATTGGCTCTTTGGTAAATACCTAATTCTTCGCATGCCAATACCTTAGGTGTAATGGTCTTTATAAATTCATTATACTTATCAGACCTTTCAAATTCTAAATCCAAAAAAAAGTAATATTCCCCAGGTGCACCGAGCACAGGAAAAGACTGAAGCTTACTCAAGTTTAAATGTAAATCACGGACGCATTCAAGAACAACCAACAAGCTTCCTGGTTCATGTTTCAATCTCAAATAAATACTTGCTTTGTCGTATGGCTGCAAGGACTGTTCTCTGCTCTGTCGTTTTTGAAGGATAAAAAATCGCGTATAATTATTTTCGTCTGATTCAATATCTTTTGCAAGAATATCTAGTCCGTATAATTCTGCCGCCAAGCTACTAGCTATGGCCGCCGAACCCAAACGGTGATTCGAAGATATATCCATAGCAGCTAAGGCCGTGTCTGAATACTCTTTGCGTTCCATTCCTGGATGTGCTTGTAAAAAATCTAAACACTGATTCAGAGCCATGGGATGAGATACTACCTCCGTTAATTCATCGAGACTTTGTCCAGGCAATGCCATTAATTGATGTTTGATCCGCAGATAAGTTTCTCCGATGATCTGTAGTTTATTCTCTCTCAAGATTCTATAGTTCTGCAAGATGCTACCAGCAATAGAATTCTCAATCGCCATAACTGCAACCGGTGCCTCGTCTTCCATCAATCCTTCAGCCAGTCTCTGAAAACTATCGCAGGCGACAGCAACGAAACTAGACTTATCAAAAATCTGATGCATGGCCATCTCATGATAGCAGCCCCGATAACCTTGAACCAAACATTTGTTTTCTCTCATAATATCATAAAAAAAAAGGTCCTGATTTTCAGGACCTTCAATATTTATATCTTATAATAAATACATCATATTAGATCCTTGGATTTATAGAAAAATAAAACCAAAAATTAAAATATGACGATGTATATGTATTGTTCATTAAATTCAAAGGTAGGTTAATTTTAATTCTCGCGAAAGGACTTCAACAATTTAAGTTGATCCTTCATAACCAATTTTAAATCTTTCCTTTCAATTTTACTCGTCAGCCAAGCAACAATGTCTAGATATAGAAAGGCTCTTTGCTCATATTTATAAGTTCTTTTCTCTTTTAAAATTTCCGATAAATTTTTAAAAGCTTGATCCGTCTGATGCTCCTTCATCGTTGGTATCTTCCGCAAAAAATCAAAAACTGCCTGCTGGACTCCTTGCATTTCTTCCAACTTCCACAAGAATCTATACACTGATTTTACTTGATATTTTAATAAGACGAGATTTCCTAGATCATAGTGGCAGATTAGATTTAGGATTCTTGCAAAACATTGCAGATCATTTCGGAAGGCAGGATACACCGTATTACATATTATATTTAAATATTCAATGGCATCTTCATAGCGACCATTAACAAAATAGATGCAGCCTATTTTATAAAAAATAGACAGACGTCTATGCAGATTCCATTCTTCAATGGCCGAAAGATTTTCTTCCAACAGTGTATCAATGTAAGTTGATCCTTCCTCAAAATCTGCATTGAGAAAAAAGCGATTCACCCCATGGATCCATTCTATATTTTCAACCAAGCGCTTACAATTGATGTCTAAGTCTGCACCATAATTTTCTTTAAACAATTCAAAGCGCTGATACGCTTCTGCAAATTTCACATACTTGTTATGCGTAAAATAAGCATTAAGCATGTTATGATATCCTTTCAGATACATGGCTGTTTCCATTTTTATCATGGTAGGATTTATCTCATAGTGATTAACCCACCTCATGGCATATTTAAAATAATTAGCAAAATCCTGGGCACTAAAACAATACCAGGCGTGACACTGAAGAAAATACAACTTACCATAAAAATCCAGATCGTCGAAAGCTACCTTGGGCAGCGCGGATTCAAATCGACGCTTTAAATCTTCGGCTTCTGCTTGATCCTTCACATGGCTATGTTTCAAGTAATTGCCATACAAGCGCAGTGCTAGATTAGATAATTGGTTATTTAAATTAACCTGATGTAGTGCTTGTTCGACTTTCTCCGATAGATCTTCTGCTTTCTGGTGCATGCTACCGGTAATGTGCTGACTTTCGATTTTCTTTTCAAATTCAACACAGTTAAAATAAGCCGTATTCATTTCATGATTCACGGCCAATCTTTTAGCCTTTTCCAAAGTCTGTAGTGCCGGTCGATACATGCCCTTTGAATAATATACCCGAGCGTAATCCATCAGGTCCCTTATTTCAATATCTACCTTGATGGGAATATGCAGGTGTCTCAGGTTGATTAAAAGGTGTTTTAGAAGATGTGCCTTCATATTAGGCAATTGCGACTTTTTTAATCGCGGGATCTTTTTTATGATCAGACTTTCGTCAAATGTGGACATCTTTTCAATGACATCAAACAACTGGACGAATAACTTTTCTTCCCCATTTGATGATTGAGCAATGAGCTTAAATCTCCTCTTTTCGGATTTAGACATTCTTTGAATCAAATCAAATAAAACACTACTTTTTACTTTGGGCATCGTAGTTATTACGCTTTTATATTATTGATAATCAGCACTTTAATTATAAAGATTAGGTCTTTGATTTTCGTAAATCTAGTAAATTTAGGCATAAATCGTAGCATCAATTGAGATATTTTGGGGCTCAAATTAAGGTAATGGCTACAGAAAGGATTTACATTTTTGATACGACGCTCCGCGATGGAGAGCAGGTCCCTGGCTGCAAGTTGAACATCCAAGAAAAGCTGAGAGTTGCAAAAGTCTTAGAAGAATTGGGTGTTGATGTCATTGAAGCGGGCTTCCCGATTTCAAGTCCCGGCGATTTTGAGGCGATTCAATTGATCAGCAAAGAAATAAGCGGACCCATCATTTGTGGACTTTCAAGATCAATTAAAAAGGACATAGAAGTAGCCGCGGAAGCTTTAAAATACGCCAAGAGACCAAGAATACATACAGGCATTGGGGTATCAGAATCTCACATGAGATATAAATTTAAAGCCAGTAAAGAGCAAATAACAGAAAGAGCAGTTGCTGCCGTAAAATATGCCAAATCCTTTGTTGAGGATGTGGAGTTTTACGCAGAAGATGCAGGGCGTGCGGAAAATGAATTTTTAGCGGTGGTTGTAGAAAATGCAATCAAGGCTGGAGCAACGGTCATCAATATTCCCGACACTACCGGATATTGCCTACCTGCAGAATACCAAACAAAATTTGAGTATCTCAAGAACAACGTTAAAGGAATTGATAAGGTCATTTTATCCTGTCATTGTCACAATGATCTCGGAATGGCAACAGCCAATTCCATTGCAGCGATTCAAGGAGGAGCACGACAAATAGAATGCACCATCAACGGAATGGGTGAACGTGCTGGAAATACAGCACTAGAAGAGGTATCCATGATTATCAAGAAAAGATTTGCTGAGAACTATCAGACACAGATTAATAGCCAGTTACTTAAAGGCTGCAGCAATCTTGTGAGTGAAGCCATGGCCATGCCGATACAGGCCAACAAAGCCATCGTGGGTAGCAATGCATTTGGACATTCTTCTGGGATTCATCAAGACGGGGTGATTAAAAATAGAGAGACTTATGAAATCATTGACCCGCTCGAAGTAGGCGTCGATGAATCTAAAATTATACTGACCGCAAGATCAGGCAGAGCTGCGGTCGCATTCAGGGCGCGTGCTTTAGGATTTGAGTTAACCAAGGAAGCCCTAGACAGAACATACCACAAGTTCATCAAAGTGGCAGATCAGTTAAAAGAAGTTACGGACAAAGATTTAGCAAAGCTTCTTGACCCTTCTAAGATTTTCAAAATTGCCTAAAATGAATCAAAGCATTTTTGATAAAATATGGAATAGACATGTCGTTGAAAAAATTGATGACAGACAGGTCATCCTTTACATTGACCAACATTTCATACATGAAGTAACAAGTCCTCAAGCATTTGAAGGACTGAAGAAAAGAGGAATCGGTGTTTTTAATACACGACGCACTTTAGGAACAGCAGATCACAATGTCCCTACCATCAATCAAGATCAACCCATCAAAGATCCACTCTCTAGAAAACAGGTGGAGCAACTTACGAGTAATTGTGAGCAGTTTGATGTAAAGCTTTATGATCTCGTTCACCCCAAGCAAGGAATTGTACATGTCATCGGTCCAGAGCAGGGACTCACAAGACCAGGGATGACCATTGTCTGTGGTGATAGTCATACGTCTACACACGGTGCCTTCGGCTGTATTGCCTTTGGAATCGGAACGAGCGAAGTAGAACAGGTATTGGCATCTCAATCTGTGCTTCAGGTGAAGCCAAAACAAATGAGAATTAAAATTAATGGTCCCCTCATGAACGGCGTCGGACCGAAGGATGTTATTTTATATATCATCTCAAAGTTAGGCGTCGGAGGAGCCACTGGACATTTCATAGAATACGCAGGAACGACCATTGAAAACATGAGTATGGAAGGTAGAATGACCGTCTGTAACATGAGCATTGAGATGGGTGCTAGAGGAGGCCTCATCGCTCCTGATCAAAAAACAGTAGAATATCTTTCTACTAGAAAAGAAGTAGTTGAAAATTGGGAGTCCTCTGTACATTACTGGAGTGAATTAAAAACAGATAAAGAAGCCACTTTTGATTTAGAATTCGAATTTGATGCGGCAGATGTAACTCCGATGATCACCTACGGAACCAACCCAGGAATGGGTATCAAGATCGATCAAAAAATTCCCGAACTCAGTGGCGCTAGTTTTGAAAAGTCGTTGAACTATATGGGATTGTCCACAGGGCAAAATTTACTAAACATGCCCATTGATTATGTCTTCATCGGGAGTTGCACAAATTCTAGAATTGAAGACCTGCGTGAAGTGGCGCAATTTGTCAAAGGAAAGAAAAAAGCAGATCATGTCATTGTCTTTGTAGTGCCAGGATCTCAAGAGGTTGCACGTCAAGCAAAATCAGAAGGCTTAGATAAAATATTAGAAGAAGCGGGATTTGAAATGAGAGGCGCTGGATGTTCCGCTTGCCTCGGAATGAATGAAGATAAAATTCCAGCAGGTAAATACTGCGTCTCAACGTCTAACAGAAATTTTGAAGGAAGACAGGGACCGGGAGCGCGTACCCTTTTATGCTCTCCATTAACTGCTGCGGCAGCTGCCATCGAAGGAAAAATTGTAGACGTAAGTAAAGCGCTTATTGCATGAAAAAATTTATAACATTCAGCAGCTCAGCAGTGCCTATTCCAATGGAAGATATAGACACCGATCAGATAATCCCTGCGAGGTTTCTGAAGTCAACTTCACGAGATGGTTTTGGTGCCAATTTATTTAGAGATTGGAGGTACGATCAGAAAGGAGAACAGAAGGCCGATTTCATATTAAACAACACCGACTATTCTGGAAGCATCTTGGTGTGTGGAAAGAACTTCGGTTGTGGATCAAGCAGAGAGCATGCAGCCTGGGCATTGGCAGACTATGGCTTTAGAGTAGTGGTATCAAGTTTCTTTGCAGACATTTTCAAAAACAATGCGCTCAACAATGGCTTGCTACCTATCACTGTGTCTGATGAACAACTGCATACCATTTTCGAAATAATTGAGAAGGATCCAGAGGCTACATTTGACGTAAGTCTAGAAGATCAAAAATTTTCTTGCGCCAAGGAACATTTAAGCATCGACTTCAGCATTGATCCTTTTAAAAAAACCTGCTTACTTGAAGGCATGGATACCATAGATTTCCTCATCAGTAAAAGAGATTTAATTCAAAAATTTGAATCAACGCATCTAGTGTACTAACTTGTGTACTAATAAGAATCATGAAAAAATTACGTAAAATAGCGATACTACCTGGAGATGGAATTGGACCTGAGGTTATTGACCAGGCAGTGAAAATTGTTGAGGCACTAAACGACAAGGAACAATTAAAGATCGAATTTACCTATGCCGACATAGGTGCCGTTGCCATAGACAATCATGGAGATCCCTTTCCAGAAGAAACCAAAAAAATCTGTCTAGAAAGTGATGCTGTTTTACTGGGAGCTATTGGTGACCCCAAATATGACAACGATCTTGAAATAAAGGTAAGGCCAGAACAGGGACTACTTGCTTTAAGAAAAGCACTTAAACTCTATGCCAATGTGCGACCAATCAAAGCATATGAATCACTCTTGGATTTTTCGCCCTTAAAAAAGGAAGTCATAAAGGGTGTTGATTTTGTGATCTACAGAGAACTTACCGGTGGAATATACTTTGGAGAAAAGGGATTAAATAAACGCGGTGACAAGGCCTATGACACTTGCCAATATTCTAAAAACGAGATTGAAAGAATTGCACGTCCCGCTTTTGAAGCAGCCAAAAAACGTAGAAATATATTAACCCTTATTGATAAAGCCAATGTCTTGGAAACTTCTAGACTTTGGAGAAGGGTTGTGCAAGATCTAAGTCACGAATATCCAGAAGTTACTGTGGATTACTTATACGTAGACAATGCCGCCATGCAGATCATTCAAAATCCTAAAAGATTTGATGTACTTCTATGTGGGAATATGTTTGGAGACATTATCTCAGATGAGTCTAGCGTAATTGCAGGATCTTTAGGTTTATTACCTTCCGCTTCCTTCGGTAAAAAACACTGTTTATTTGAACCAGTGCATGGCTCATATCCACAGGCAGCAGGTCAAGATAAAGCCAATCCGATTGCCGCCATTTTATCGACCGCGATGATGTTTGAACATTTTGGAATGCAAGCACAAGCCAATGACATACGCTATGCCGTTCAAAGGTGTATAAAGGAAAGTATTCTTACAGAAGATTTAAAACCAAAAATTTTAACGGGTTGCTCAGAATTGGGCGATATAATTCATACGCTCATTTACGATGACATGATAGACATTAACAGTGAAAAAATACAAACTGCCAAATCGGTCATCATTTAAATTGATTCAAATTTGACATTGTAAAATTATTTCGTGCATCTTTGTAAAAACCATATTAATGAACATTACAATTATTATTATCTCAATTATTAGCATTATAGTCATTAGAACTTAGTGATAAGAGAATAGTATTGTATCAAAATATATTAAGCCATTCTCCATCGAGAATGGCTTTTTTTATGCTCATGAAAGAAAACAAATACAGCAAAAACGTTACTCAGAATCCCGAGCAACCAGCAGCACAAGCCATGCTTTATGGTGTCGGACTTAGCAAGGAAGATATGAGTAAAGCGCAGATCGGAATTGTAAGCACGGGATGGGAAGGTAATCCTTGCAACATGCATCTCAACGATCTTGCAAAGGATATAAAGAAGGAAATTGTCCAACAAGATCTGGTCGGATTAATCTTTCATACCATAGGTGTCAGTGATGGTATTTCCATGGGGACCGCGGGTATGAGATACTCGTTACCTTCTCGTGAAATAATTGCAGACTCTATTGAAACAGTAGCCTCTGCACAATGGTATGATGGCATTGTTGCTGTGGTCGGTTGTGACAAAAACATGCCCGGAGCAATGATGGGTATATGTAGGCTAGACAGACCTGCGGTAGTTGTTTATGGTGGCACCATCAGGGCTGGTCATTATGAAGGTAAGAAACTGGATGTAGTCTCAGCCTTTGAAGCGTTGGGAGAAAAGATTGCTGGAAATATTGATCAGGAAACCTATGAGGGCATCATAAGGAATGCCATTCCAGGGGCAGGTGCTTGCGGAGGTATGTACACTGCTAATACCATGTCTTCGTCCATTGAAGCCCTAGGACTTTGCATCCCTTTTAACAGCTCAATTCCAGCAACTGACCCTCTAAAAGCTAGCGAACATTCAGCGATAGCACGGGCGATTAAACTCTGTGTCAAGCAAGATTTAACACCGCTAAAAATACTGACTAAAAAATCATTTGAAAATGCCATTCGACTATTGACCGTACTTGGTGGATCTACCAATGCAGTCCTTCACTTGCTAGCCATAGCGCGAGAAGCGAATATAGATTTAAGTCTTCAAGACTTTCAAGACATCAGTAATGATACACCCTTCTTAGCAGATTTAAAGCCTTCCGGCAAATATGTTATGGAGGATTTACATCAGCAAGGTGGAGTACCTGCTGTCATGAAAATGATGTTAGAAAAAGGCTATATAGATGGCAGTTGTATGACTGTCACCGGAAAGAGTATTGAAGACAATCTAGCCATGGTAAAGCCCATTGATCATCCGATTTTATACCCAATGGATTCTCCGCTTAAATCAAGTGGACACATTCAAATCCTCTATGGCAATCTCGCGGAGGAAGGTTCGGTAGCGAAGATAACGGGTAAGGAAGGGGAACAGTTTTTTGGCCCTGCAAAAGTTTTTAACTCAGAGGATGATGCGAACGCAGCCATTGCTGCAAAGAAAATCATGGAAGGTGAAGTAATCGTCATTCGCTACTGTGGGCCGAAAGGTGGACCGGGCATGCCGGAAATGCTAAAGCCTACTTCCTCTATTATGGGTGCTGGTCTCGGAGGTAAAGTTGCCCTTATCACGGATGGTAGGTTCAGTGGTGGAACCCACGGTTTCGTCGTAGGTCATATTACTCCTGAAGCATATGACGGAGGGATGATAGGATTGCTTAAAGATGGAGACATGATCACCATTGATGCGATCAAAAACGTGATAAGCGTAGACCTCAGTGAAGAGGAAATTACTCTAAGAAAAGATGGGTGGAAACCCATCAGTAAAAAAGAAAAATTCTTTCTGAAAAAATATCGTAAAACTGTTTCATCTGCAAGCCTCGGTTGCGTAACAACATTATAATGGAAGCATCAGCAAAAAGAAAAGGAAGTAAAAAACTTAAAAATTTAGCGACAAAAGTTAGTGGTGCAGTGGCCATTATGCGCTGTCTCCTAGAAGAAAAGGTGAAATTAATTTTTGGTTATCCGGGAGGGGCGATTATGCCAGTCTATGATGCCTTATATGACTTTCAGGATGAAATACAACACATTCTTACCCGTCATGAACAGGGGGCCATTCATGCAGCACAAGGATTTGCTAGAGTAACAAGAAAGACTGGAGTTGTTTTCGCCACCTCAGGGCCAGGGGCCACTAATTTAATTACCGGCTTAGGGGATGCGATGCTGGATTCAACACCACTGGTCTGCATCACGGGACAGGTATATGCGCACCTCTTAGGCTCCGATGCTTTTCAAGAAGTAGACGTGATTGGTTGTTCCACTGCTGTCACTAAATGGAATTATCAAATCACCAAAGCTGAGGAAATTCCAGAAATTCTTGCCAAAGCATTTTACATTGCAAATTCAGGTCGGCCAGGTCCAGTCCTCATAGACATCACTAAAAATGCACAGATTGAAACACTAAAATACAGCTATGCTCCGAAGCCATCGATCCGTTCCTATATACCAAAACCAAGGATTAATAAATCGCAAATTGAAGTGGCTGCAAAGGCGATCAATAAGGCCAAGAAACCATTCATTCTTGCAGGACACGGAATACATATTGCTAAAGCCCAAAGTGAATTTAGAAAACTGGTAGATAAAACAGGGATTCCTGTTGCTGCTACCATACACGGCTTGTCTACTCTGCCCGACGATCATCCTCAGCATGTTGGAATGTTGGGCATGCATGGCAACTATGCCCCCAACATGAACACCAATGAATGCGATTTATTGATTGCCATCGGCATGCGTTTTGATGATCGAGTCACTGGCCGTTTAGATGCTTATGCCACCCAGGCTAAAAAAATTCACATTGAAATTGATGCGGCAGAGATCAACAAAAATGTACCAGTTGATTATCCCATTCATGGAGATGCCAAAGATGCAATCAAGGCCTTGCTACCTCTAGTGAAAAAGAAGAAACACAGTAAATGGCTGAAGGAATTTGATAAATACTACGAGAAAGAATTCAATAAGGTCATTAAAAAGGATTTAAACAAGAGATCAAAAACACTCACCATGGGTCGTGTGATCAAGGAGGTTTCTGATCAGACGGAGGGCAAAGCCATTGTTGCAACGGATGTCGGCCAGCATCAAATGGCGGCCGCTAGATACTATGACTATCTAGGAAAAGATCAATGGGTATCTTCTGGCGGAGCAGGGACCATGGGCTTTGGATTACCAGCAGCCATTGGTGCACAGCTGGGTAGAAAAAGGGATACCGTTGTTGCCTTTATCGGAGATGGTGGCTTCCAAATGACCTTGCAAGAGCTCGGCGTTTGTTCACAGTGGAATGTGCCTGTAAAGGTTGTATTGCTAGACAACGAACATTTAGGAATGGTAAGACAGTGGCAAGAACTGTTCTTTGAAAGAAGGTACTCTGCGGTTGAATTACAAAACCCGGACTTTGTGATGATCTCCAAAGGCTTTGGCGTTGAGGCGTCCACCGTTTCCGATCCGAAAGAAATAGAAACTGCCATACAAACCATGCTTAAACATAAAGGGCCTTACGTATTGCACGTCAAAGTTCAGAAAGAAGAAAATGTTTACCCAATGATTTCAACGGGAAAATCTGTTTCAGAAATTACCTTAAGCTAAAGAAATGAAAGAAGAATTTACCATATCGATCTTCACTGAAAATAAGACTGGTGTCCTCGCTCGGGTCCTCTCTGTTTTCACCAAAAGACATATTAACATTGAGAGCATTACCGCCTCACAATCATCTATGGAGGACATTCATAGATACACCATTGTCGTGATTCTAGAGGAGACTTTGGTCATTAAGTTGGTCGCACAAATAGAAAAACAAATCGACGTTTTAAAATCCTTCTATTACGACAATACCGAAATACTTTATCAAGAAATTGCCCTGTATAAAGTTCCAAGCAAGTCGATGAATAACGGCATGGTCGTAGAAAAACTGATCCGTAAACACAGTGCCCGGATCATGGATATAGAAGATGAATACATTGTGATTGAAAAGACGGGACTGAAGGAAGAAACGGAAGCACTGCTTGAAGAATTGAGACCTCACGGCATTTATGAATTTGTAAGAAGTGGACGAGTGGCTGTTGTAAAGCCTCTCGAACAATTAAATAATTATTTGAATACGATTAAAAAATAAAATATAAACTTATGGCACAATTAGATTTTGGTGGAACTGTAGAAAATGTAGTTACAAGAGAAGAATTCACCCTTGAAAAAGCAAGAGAAACATTAAAAGATGAAACCATTGCCATTATCGGTTATGGTGTACAAGGACCAGGACAGGCGTTGAACTTAAAGGACAATGGATTCAAAGTAATCATCGGTCAACGGAAACCATCCCATTCTTACGACAAGGCCGTAGACGATGGATTTGTCCCGGGAGAAACACTCTTCAGCATCGAGGAAGCGGCCGAACGTGGGACCATTATCCAATACCTACTTTCTGATGCTGCACAGATTTCCGTATGGCCTACTTTAAAGAAAAGTTTGACCGCTGGAAAAGCCTTGTACTTTTCTCATGGTTTTGGGATAACGTACAAAGAAAGAACGGGGATCATCCCCCCAGAAGATGTAGATGTGATTTTGGCTGCTCCGAAAGGAAGTGGAACCAGTCTCAGAAGATTATTTCTAGCCGGAAAGGGATTAAACTCAAGTTTTGCAATACATCAGGATGCTACCGGTAGAGCGCGTGATCGGGTGATTGCTCTAGGTATCGGAATCGGTTCTGGGTATCTGTTTGAAACCACGTTCAAGAAAGAAGTTTACTCTGATCTTACGGGCGAGCGAGGAACGCTCATGGGTGCCATTCAAGGCTTGTTTGCCGCACAATACGATTTACTACGATCCAAGGGTCATTCACCTTCTGAGGCATTTAATGAAACGGTAGAAGAAGCCACAGAATCACTATATCCATTGGTTGCAGAAAACGGAATGGACTGGATGTATGCCAACTGTTCTACTACTGCACAGCGTGGTGCTCTGGACTGGTGGAAAAAATTCAGAGATGCGGTAAAACCAGTGTTTGAAGAATTGTATGATAGCGTTGAGAAAGGAGAAGAAGCCCAGCTCAGCATTGACAGTAATAGCAAGGAAGACTATCGAGTAAAACTAGAAGCGGAGCTGGCGGAATTGAGAGAATCAGAGATGTGGAGGGCTGGAGCCACCGTCAGAAAACTAAGACCTCAGAATGGTTGAGCTCGAAGTTAAAACTGGGCTTATTTCTGTTGAGAAAATTGATGCGGCTAGAAAGAATATTTCCGAGGTAGTCCTGCGTACTCCTTGGCAAAAAAATCTAGGCCTCTCAAATAAATACGATTGTGAATTGTATTTAAAGAGAGAGGATTTACAGGTCGTGCGATCTTTTAAGATCAGAGGAGCCTATCATAAAATTTCCAGCTTAAGTGCGCAGGAAAGAAGCAGCGGCGTTATTTGCGCAAGCGCAGGAAATCATGCTCAGGGGGTTGCGTACTCTTGTAATCTCCTAGGGATTCATGGCAAAATTTTTATGCCTAATCCCACTCCAGCTCAAAAGATTAAAAAGGTAAAACAATTTGGTGGGCCATGGATCAGCATTGAATTGGTCGGAGATAATTTTGACGATTCGAGAGTAGCCGCTGAGGCAGAAGCTACAAAAGAACATAAGGCATTCATTCATCCATTTGAGGATCCGATGGTGATTGCAGGTCAAGGGACCATTGCGGCGGAAATACTTGAAGACTGTAAGGAGCCACTAGATTATTTATTTGTTGCTGTCGGAGGTGGAGGCCTCATCAGTGGTGTTGGTTCATATTTCAAACAGCGATCACCGGATACAAAAATCATTGCGGTAGAAGCATCTGGCGCATCTTGCCTCCAACACTCCCTAGAAAAAGGAGTGAATACTTCTTTGGAGGATATAGACACCTTTGCAGATGGCATTGCCGTGCGGCGCATGGGCGATTTAAACTTTAGCATCTGCCAGAAGATTGTTGACGATCTGATTGCAGTTCCAGAGGGTAAGATATCCACGGCCATTTTAGAACTATACAATGAAGAAGCCATCGTTGTCGAACCAGCAGGTGCAGTGTCCGTTGCGGCCATTGATCTGTGGAAGGATCAGCTGAAAGGTAAAAAAGTGGGCGTTATTATCTGCGGTGGAAATAATGACATTGATCGTACCCAAGAGATCCAAGAAAGGTCCATGTTATACGAAGGATTAAAACACTATTTCATCATTAAATTTCCACAGCGGGCGGGAGCGTTAAGGGATTTTTTAAACATCTTAGGGCCGGACGATGACATCACACACTTCCAATACACTAAGAAAAATAATAGGCAAACGGGACCAGCATTGGTTGGTCTAGAATTGGGAAATTCCGAAGACTTCGATGTTTTACTTCAGAAGATGAAAAAAGAAAACATCAACTTCACTCATCTGAATAATGATCGAACTTTGTTTGAGACTTTTGTCTAGAGCAGAGGTATAAATAAATTCCAAATAAAAGGGAGCTGAAATATTAAATTGAGCTCCCTTTCATAAGATTATATCCTCACTCAACTAGCAACCTATCGGCCCAGGTCGAAAAAATTTCTTTTTATATCTCAGGGACTGATTAAGTAAATTATACTTTGTCATGTACGAACTTTTGACCCGCGTCCTTTTTGTCTCCTGCAAGGTCAATTTCTTTTTCATCGTCTTCCCTCCTCGGATAAAAGCAACTTTCACTTTGTCTCCCGGTTCAAAAGCAGATAAAATTTCCAGCACAGAATTTATGTCTGTCACCTGTATTTTATTAAGGGAAGTAATGACATCGTTTACAGCCAAACCGGCCAGTTGCGCAGCGCCCCCCTTGATCACCTGATTTACTTTTACCCCAGTTCCATGGGCTTCAATCAGTACTCCCATTTGTGCCTTATTCATCGGTATGGAAATTCTTTCTTTTTTGTCTCGCTTTCCTCGATGACCATCCTGTCCTTTCTTAGATTTATGACTTTCGTGCTTATGGTCTTCATGTTTATGGCCGTCGTGCTTATGACCTTCGTGCTTATGATCCTCATCGAACAATGAATCTTCTTCATAGTTTTTCTCGATCTTGATTATCTTGATCTCTTCATCATCGTCACTCCCTTTAATTTCTTTTTCAATTTTAATGCGTGTCCTACCCTCCTCTTTAAGATCATCTGGATCAATGTCATTTTCTTTTAAAATCTCCAAAACCTCTGTCGGTAGTTCCTCCCCTTTTTCAAGTTTTATAACCCTTAATTCCTCGTCTCCATTTTTTATTTTTTTGATCATGATGGTCTTTCCATCCTCCGTTTCCACTTCATTCATTTCGAAATCTATGTCCTCTTCAATTTCGATTTTCTTAATGGTCTGATCTATCCCTTTTTTCTCCATCTCTTTTTTCATTTCGGCTGGCATTTCACCTTCTCCATCCCACTCAATAACTTTTTCATTCCCTTCCACATCTATTTCAATCATCTTAATTCCACCGGAATCGCCTTGCTTTCTGAGCTCATCAATATCAATGCCTTTTTCCTTCAGCATTTCAAGTACCTCCTCTGGAATTTCTTCTCCTTCTTTGTAGAAATGAATTTCGTTTCCTTCTTCCATTTTATGTTCTGAACCATCATCACTGATCCAGACGCTTACTTCTTTTTCACTGCGTCCATTATTGGTCACTTCCACTTCTATTTCCTTCTTTCCATTTTTCACTTTCTCTGTGATCTTCATCCCATTCTCCTTCATATACTTTTCAGCCTCTTCCCCAGTCAAGGTGATTTTCTCTGTAATTTCTTTCCCGTTTTCATCAATCGTCTTAGTAACGATGACAATTTCTTTCTCTTCTTTCGCTTGCGCAAATGTGGTTGTTGTTCCTAATAACAAAACAATTAGACAGAGGATGCTATTAAGTGTTTTCATGTTGTAAATTTTATGGTACTAAAATAGGTAGCATTTATTGTAAAGATTGCCATTCCTTCTAAAAACTTTGATGAAAATCAAACGGACAGTAAACTTCATGAAAAATATGCATATTGCGTATTTAAATTATTTTGACTACTTTTGTTTATGAAGGTGAACTTGGTGAAATGGATAAATGTTTTGGGTGTAGTCCAAGGTGATAAAGAAATGCTAAATGCCTTCGTGAAGTTCTATGAAAAACTTAGAGAAGTTCAATGGGAAAAACCGAACGATATACTGAACACCTATAATTCTGCTGACATTATTAAGTGCAAAAAATCAAATAGAATTGTTTTTAACGTTGGAGGAAATAAATACAGATTAATTACTGGTTATTATTTTGGAAAAAAAATCATCAATTTATATATCAAGTTTGTAGGAACTCATAACCAATATGATAAAATTGAGGTCTGTGAAATAAACATGTTTAAGAAATGAGAAAATTAACTTATACGATAATCAAGAATCCTGAACAATATGATGCGTATTGCGATCAACTGGAAAACTTGACAGAAGATTACAAAGCTGCATATGATGATGAAATTGAATTACTTTCGTTTCTTATACAAAAGTATAATGATGAACAAACTGAGAAATACCTTTTAAATTTAAATCCAGTTGAGCTTCTTGTTGACCTAATTTCTGAAAACAAAATAAGTCAAAAAGAATTGTCTAAAAGAATCAATGTCTCTCCCCAATTAATCAACGACATCACTAAGTACAGAAGAGAAATTACCAAAAGTATTGCACTCAAACTTGCGGAAGAATTTAAGTTAAACTTTTATGCTTTTCTAAAACCTTACAAATTAAGGAAGGCTGGGTAAGAAATAAATATTTAAACGAGTAGTAATGACCATTCAAAAAAAGAAAATAAATCCCTAGAAGATCCATTAGATTTCAAAGATTGAAAATGATTTCACCAATGCTAGATTTGAAACCATTCTCAAAGTATTTCGAGCATTGGCTACAAAGTCAACTTTTCAGTTGAGCAGATCAGTTGAGTGAATTTTGCAATACCTTCATTGTTCTTTTTTGGATTTTGTGTTTAAAAAAAATAATTCTTATAAAAAATCATATATTTAAGAACCCCACTTTTATTTTTCATTAAATACTAAGAATAATTCTGAAATATGAACAACTTTTTGAAATTAGCGTTAGCGCTTTTAGTAATATTTTTGTCAAGTTGCACAACAACCAAATATATAATTTTTGAAGAAAGGGAAGATGAAATATTCACAACAGATGAATTGAAATCATTTTTACAATCTAACGAATCACCAAAAGTTGTGCTTAGAGTCGATAAAGTTACTTTCAATGTTACTGATGATCAAAACGCAGACGAAATTTATAATGCAATTGAAAATAGACTTCTATTTAACGGATTCAAAGTGCGGGACAGACAATTATTTGAGCAAATTGTTCAAAATGAAGGAAATACTACAGATTATTCTGAAATAAGTAAGCAAACGGATACTGATCTAATTATTGAATTAGTGAACGTGAATTTTGATATTGAATTTGAAACAAATATAGTTCATTACCCTAATGGGAAAACCAGAGTTAATCAAAATAATACTTTTTACGAAAATGGTGCATCTATAGAATTCAAGGTCGTTTTAATAAAAGATAACGACTATGCTGGTTTGTATAAATTAAATTACACTCCTTGTCTCCAACCATGTTATTTTGAATTATCAAATAAGGACAGAAGAATCCAAGAACTTAAAAAGAGGCAGAACAAGAGTGAAGCAATTGTAAATGTTTTAGAAGGTTCAAGTGCATTTACCGAATTTGTAAAAAGCGCAACTGATGAATTGGTAGAAAATATGAGAAACAATAAGTAAATAATAAACATTAGCACGTCATCCCAATCCATAGCTTACATTAAAAGATACACCGCTCGGAAATTAAAATTTTGATTTATGGCGGTGGATTCTAGACCTAAGCCTGAGGTAGAGTTACGCTGAATAAAAAAGGCAGAGTTTAATACAAGCTGTGGGCTCACATAGTAATTCATTCCTGCACCAAGATTTACACTCACCGCAGAATTGTTAGCAAATTCGTTGACATTCTGAAACAGAATTACACCTGGATTTATAAAAAAGTTTACTCTGCGACTCATGAACCATCCAAGACCGGTATTCAAATTTACCCGAACGTCTTGTCCTATTCCATCTATATTATTTTTAAAGCTGCTTTCCAATAAAACGGTCAATTGGAAATCCTTATTGACGGGTCGATGATATTCAAAATTTACAACAGGATATAAATCAAATCTTCCGATCCAATTACGATCTCCATCTTCAATTCTACTATCCCCCGTAAGCTCAAAAGCTGGGCCTGCAAAAATACGATACCCTCTTCTCCGTCTTGTAAATCTTTCAAACTGGTAACTGTCTATAATGAGAGTGCTGGCAAAGGGATTCATATCAACTCCCGCCTTCGCCTGAAGGTATTCAAGTAATTTTGTCCGTCGTTCGATTTCTTGAAGTCGTGTATCAAAAATTCTTGTGTAGCGCAGTGCTACCAAAGTATCCGCAAATCCTAGAAGTGCAGATTCATCCACGGCAATGCCTGCTGCTTGTGCGTCCTCCATAATGGTCGCTGCGTGCCAGGCCGTACTCACATCGTACACCCGTCCAAATCCTAAACCTACCGGAACCGCCAAGCTGATACTCCAAGGATTGGATGATTCTTGATAGGATTGTGTCATTCGGATTTCTATATCTGTACTGTACCCGATGAACATCGGTTCGGTTAGAAAGTGATCATGATTGACTTCAAAGTTGGTAAAGTTGGAGTAAAAATTTGAGCTAGGAGCGTTTATTTCATTGGTCGTATTGAAGGACAATCCATTGTCCATGAAGGCACTAATGGTGACTGTATTCTTCTCATTAAATTTTTCAAGAAAATACCTTGTATTTAGATCAAAATCAAAAATGCTGCGCTTTAAGCCGGAGGTTTTGGCATAGGATTGACTTAGATTGGGTGTAAATGCAAGGGTTTGAAATTTATAATTTGGTGGCGTATAGTTTTGTAAAAAGGTAGAATCCTTTTGAGCTTGACTCGTGAAATTAAAAATCATAAATAGACAAGAAAAGCAATAATAAATACGTTTCATAACTGATTGTTTTAATGACCCTATCGGTGTTTCTCAGACTTAGGTTAATAATTTAACATGACTTTAAGGCAATCCTTTCCATTTCTTTTGCTTTAACAATTCTTTATATATAAAAAAAGTAACTTTGCGCGCAAATAGACATCTAAACATTAACTAATTAATTCAATTATGAAAAAGATATCATTATTACGAAGCATTTTTGGAATTCTTGCTTTTGCCTTAGTATTTACTGCCTGTGAAAATGACCCAGTTACGGGAGGTGGTGGAGGTGGCTTGGTTACTGGACCAAGTATTTCATTGGAAAGTGAGGCAGGATTTATTGATTCGGATGCAACCGTTTCTCCGGACACAGATTTTAGTGTAAAAATCAGAGCGACAAGAGGAGATGCTGCATTAAAAGCACTTTTTGTACAGGAAGACTTTCTTGATTTAGATCCATCAAGATTTTTGATCAACGGAGCACCTTCTGCTGCTAATCCAAGGTTAATTCTAGGAGCAGACACCGAAGGATTTACTTGGGAGATCACCATCAAATCTCAGAATGCAGCTGACACAAGAAATTACAATTTTGTCATTGAAGATGAGAGTGGAGAAATGTCAAGCACTAGCATAAACATTACCTCTGACGGAGGTAACCCACCGGTTGTAAATATCGGCGGTTCAGGAATGTTAAATGCTGATCAAGGTGCTTTAGTTTCACTTCCATTAATGGCGGAAGCTGGAAGTTTTGAAATGAGTTCTATCACTGTTTTTGAAAACGGAGAGATCATCCAAGATTTTGCCGATAGATTATACTATGATGCATTAACGACTCCATTTGATAGCAATCCATATGCATTGCCTCAAGAAGATAGGATGAGCTTAGATAGAACTTTATTTATCAGAGCGAGTACGATGACTGGAGTAAATGCTTACAGAGTTGTATTGACGGATGAATTTGGAAATAGTACTTCTACTGAATTTAACATTGATACTGGTATTGCCGGAACAGATGTTTCTTTAGAAATGGGTGTATTATTCAACAGAGCTGGTCCTGCAGGAACTGGAGGATTGGATTTAGATACTGGTGAGGGAGTTGGATCTTCCAATGCAGATGCAGAAATCAGAGATGAGGGAATCAACGGAGATGATCTTGATGTAAACTGGATTAAGACCATTACTGGTGTTAACGGTACGGAATTAAGATCTTTATTTCCAGGATTAAACGGATTAAGTGAATTTTTCACTTTTGCTGACATTGAGAAAAAGGAGCAGATTGAAGGATTATGGGATTCGTCTTTCATTTTTGAAAATACGAATGCTGACGGAAACCTTACAAGTTTTGAGGTTGAGGTAGGTGATATGTTCATCGCCAAGAAAGGTACTCAATACTACTCTTTCGTTGTAAGAGAGGTAAATGAAACACCAGATAATAACATGGATAACTATGTTGTAGACATCAAGTTCTAAGCATCGTTAGATCAGATAAATTTTATAAAGGCCCCAGTGTTATGTGCTGGGGCCTTTTTTATGTGTTTTCTAAGCTTTTAAGTATAAAATCAGGCTAATTCTAAAAGAATTAAACCTTTTTATTCTTAACTGATTCATTATATTTGCCCACGATTTGAAATGGTTCCATAGCTCAGTTGGTTAGAGCATCTGACTCATAATCAGAGGGTCCAAGGTTCGAGCCCTTGTGGAACCAC
>ENA-ORXT01000860-ORXT01000860.1-marine-metagenome-genome-assembly--contig:-NODE-860-length-44337-cov-59.589878_pt1 | contig 44337 bp, 35 predicted proteins | sample MGYA00237868_ERZ511482 | MGnify/ENA metagenome assembly ERZ511482
GTCTACTTTTTGCGTTTTTTCTTTTTGGATCAAACCTCTCCGCTCAGGAAGGTTGGGAATTAGGAGGATGGGTTGGTGGTGCCAATTATTTTGGAGACCTGAACACCACCTTTAATGTAAAGGAAGCAGGCTTGGCCGCCGGCGTCATTGCGCGTTATAATTTCAATACCCGGATTTGTATGAAGGCTACCTTTAATTACCTACGGGTAGGAGGGACGGACGCCACTTCTGATAATACGTTTGAGCGAACGCGTAACTTGGCTTTCCGCTCCGACATCTGGGATGGTAGTTTTAATTTTGAATTTAACTTCCTCAATTACGTACACGGCTCCCGTGATGAGTTTTTTACTCCTTATTTATTTGCGGGCTTTTCTATTTTTCAATATAATCCTACGACCGAACTGGACGGCGAATCCTACGAACTTCGCAACTTTGGAACCGAAGGACAGTTTCGGGGAGAGGAGTATTCTACTGTTTCTGGAGGATTAAATTATGGACTTGGCTTCAAAATAGACTTGAGTTACCGCTGGAGCGTTAATATTCAGCTTAGTGGACGTAAAATATTTACCGACTACCTGGATGACGTGAGTGGGGTATATCCTGATTTTAATGACTTGGAGAGTTTGCGTGGTGATATTGCCGTAGCACTTTCTGATCGCTCCGTTGGGGCTGAGGGCGTTTCGATTGCTCAGGAAGGAAGACAACGTGGTAATGGTCGAAAAAATGACAGCTACGCTACTTTGGGTGTTGGTCTTGTATACTATTTTGGTAGCTTGAAATGTCCACCGATTAATCGGTAAATATAATTTGTAAATTGTCTCTATCAGCTTCTGCGAGACGATCCCGTCGTAAAGTATGGCCTTTCCTTTAGGAAAACAAGGCACGGAATATGAGCTAAGGAATGTTGATAAATTAAATTGATATTTTAGACTTGGTTATTTTGTTACTAATCAAGGTACTAAACGGAGTTATGCCGTAGCATAATGCGTATTTTAGTGACCCTGCCCGATCTTACACTTACAATCGGTCCGGCGGGGCAGAGTAGTAACAAAAGAAGCAGTCAAAAGTGTAAAATTATTTTTGAACCGTTCCTAAATAAATAAACCCTCTAGAATGGTCCTCCAAACTACCATCCAGCTTCCCGCTTATCCACGAGGTTATCATCTCATTACCCGCGAAATTTTAACCCGTCTGGAACCGCTACCGGAAACCGGATTTGTCCACCTCTTTATCCAGCATACCTCGGCGGGCATCACCATCAACGAAAATGCAGACCCTTCTGTACGTGTTGATTTTGAAAATATTTTTAATAAAATTGTACCCGAAAATTTACCCTTTCTAACTCATACGATGGAAGGTCCGGACGACATGCCCGCTCATATCAAAGCCGCTTTAATCGGTCATAGTATTCAGATACCCATCACCGATTCCTGCTTAAATTTAGGCACCTGGCAGGGAATTTATCTCTGTGAATTTCGTAATCATGCTAGTGGTCGTCGACTAATTGCGTCGGTATATAGTTAAGAAATTCAATTGTGGATAATTTTTTAGAATGTGGATAACTCAAAAATGTGGATAACTTTATTAGTGCTTGTAAAGCTGCATTTGTTTCTGTAAGTGTCTGTTTTTTAACAATTTATACCTAGTCACTTCTTATTTGTAAACAAGATAAAAAATATAGTTTTCCACAAAACGAATTAATTTTTATTAATATATAAACATTCGACTGTTAGTAATTTTTCCCCACGTTAATGAGTCTATCTAGTATTATTGTGTTGAAACTTAAGCCTACCTAAAGTAACTTAACTCAAGACATTCGTCCCACAAGCTTTTTCAAAAAAGAATAATTACAATTTAAAATGCACACAATCCGTGCGTAAACAATTTGATCGTACTAAAATTATTAAAATGAGAAAACTTATCCAATCACTACTAATGTGCATGGCCGTCGGTTGCCTTCTTTCTTCTTGTGTTTCTAAAAAGAAATTCGAGCAATTAATGAACGATAAGACCACCATCGGTCAGGTCCTGGCCAAAAATCAGGAGACGGTGGAAAGCTTAAAAGCCAACGTTGCTACCCTCGAATCAGAAAAAGAGGAACTAGGTAAAATACTGGAAGAAAAAACCACTGAGCTATCCGATGAAATTTCTGCGGCCAATGATGAATTAATGAGTACTAAAAAAACACTCGAAGAAATGGAAGCGGCAGTAGCCGCTAGAGATTCGCAACTGACGATAGTGCAGGAAAAGGTGAGTGCTACTTTTGACGGTTATAAAAAAGGTGGTTTTGATCTGACCAACCGAGATAATGGACTCGTTATAAACACACCATCTCCAGTTCGTTTTCGCAGTGGTTCTACGCGGGTAGATCAGGATAGTAAAATGGTCTTAAATGATCTGGCAGAAAAATTAAAACTAAATCCAAGAGTAAAACTCCTCGTTGAAGGTCACACGGATAGTGTACCAATGAAGGAAGGAGCAAGATTCCGGAACAATAAAGAACTGAGCACCGCTCGTGCCAATCGCGTAGTAGCAGAGCTTGTAAAGATGGGCGTTAACCCAATTCAACTTACTGCCGCCGGACGCGGAGATACGATGCCTAAATTTCAGGATGAGAATGATTCGGAAGAAGTACGTGCCATGAACCGTCGGACCGAATTTGTCTTAATGGCGGATGTCGGACCCTTATTCGAAATGTCACAAGGGATGAACTAAAATAGAGCAAACCTTTTAAGCGCTCTTGTAACAATGAATACCTGTTCTACAAAAGGCGCGAACAAGGAAAACAACAAGGCAAGTTAAAAAGGCTGCTTACTTTTCAGTAGGCAGCCCTTTTTAGATTTGTCGTTTTGTAGGATTAAAATCTAATATGGAAATTCCATTACAGCGTTTACGCGATATACGTAACTCCAAAGAGAGATAAACAGGATAAAAGCAATTACTATAAAAGCGAGGGCCTTGCCCTTCAGTCCTACATTTTGAATTTCTTCACTCATTATTATTTATTTTTTTACAAAATAAAGGAAAATATAGTTAACAAGCAAAGAAACGTTTACTGGTGCTTTTTGTTGATTAATATTCCTGATCCACCATTGGCTTGCACTTATTTTTTAGCCAGTTTGTCTCTTCTGGATTTAATAAAGGACTCAGCTCCGCAAAAACTTTCTCGTGGTAATCATTTAACCAGTTTATTTCTGCTGCGTTTAATAATTCTTTTTTTACCAAACTCAGATCAATAGGGAACAAGGTAACTGTATCGAATTTTAAAAAAGTACCAAAAGCAGATTCACCCGCCTTAACGGTTAAAACCAGGTTTTCAATCCTGATACCGTAGGCATCCGGTAAATAAAAGCCTGGCTCGTTGGAAGTAAGCATCCCGACTTCCAGCGGCACTCCGCCCCGACCCGCTGCCGAAGAAATACTTTGTGGCCCTTCGTGGACATTGAGGAAAAAACCAACACCATGACCTGTTCCGTGACCATAATCCAGATGTGCTTTCCATAGGTCTTGCCGTGCCAGGGTATCTATTTGATAACCTTTCGTTCCCGCTGGATAGTGCAGCAGCGCTACACCCAGATGACCTTTTAAAACCAGCGTATAATGGAGTCGCTGGTCATCCGTTATGGCCCCCAACGCAGTGGTACGGGTAATATCCGTGGTACCGCTTTCGTACTGTCCGCCGGAGTCAAGTAATAACAATCCGTTGGGTTGGATGGTAGCAGAACTACCGTGTTCAGGACGATAATGAACGATTGCACCGTTGGCCTGGTAACCGACAATTGCCGGAAAACTCTCTCCGTAGTAACCGGGTTGTTCCGCTCGAAAAGCGGCTAATTGATCTGCTAGTTCGGCTTCCGTTACAGGTGTAGCGGTAGTCAGTTTTTCTTCGAGCCATCGGTACAGTCGCGTCAATGCCACTCCGTCGTAGCGCATAGCCTGTCGGATATGTTTGATTTCTGTTTCGTTTTTTCTTCCTTTTAAATGTTGGACGATAGAAGTACTGGTAATAATATTGGCCTTTTCAATTTTTTGATATAATCCAATACTGGTCGTATTTTTATCGATTAGAAGATTTGTTTTGGCTGGAAGGGTTGCTAAAAAATCAGTGATCGCCATATAATTTTTTAATATAACTCCGTCTTCGTGTAATGCTTCTTTTACATTTTTAGCTATTTTTTGAACATCTGTAAATAGAAAAACTTTATCTCTTGAGATGATGGCATAAGCGATAAAAACTGGATTAAATTCTACGTCTCTTCCACGCAAGTTAAAGGTCCAGGCAATTTCGTCCAATGCTGAGAGCAGATAATGATCTGCTCCTCGTTTGGTCATCGCTTCCCGAATTTGTGTGAATTTTTGATCTCGGTCTAAACCGCTAAAAGAAGATGGGAGGGCAAAGATATCAGCCGTGGGAATGGATGGACGGTCTGTCCAAATTTCCCGAATAAGATCGTGGTTATTTTCGAATTCTAATCCGTGGCGATGTAGTATTTTTACGATATTCCGGTTTTGATTCAGAGAGCAGAGCATTCCGTCCATCCCTAAAATCGAACCAGAGGGAAGTAGTTGTGCCCCTAACCATTCGATATATTCTGGTCCGCGGGCTGGCCCCAGGCGGTGAAGTTGAATCGGTGTATCAGCTAATTCTTGTTCGGCTTGAATAAAATACCGAGAATCCGTCCACAGTCCTGCATGGTCCATCGTTACAACCAGTACACCCGCTGATCCGGTAAAATCAGATAACCATTTTCGGCTTTCCCAGTGGGGAGCTACATATTCGCTTTGGTGCGGATCACTGGAAGGAATGAGGTAGGCAGCCAGGTTTTTGGCTTTCATGACCACCCGTAGGGCCGCTATTTTTGCTGATATTTCCATAAAGGAATAAATTTTTACTGATTGGGAAGATTTTTTATTCTACTTCAAACATATATAAAATTTATTTACCGACTTATATTTGCATCTTTTTTTAATAATCAGTCGTTAATGAATTTACATAATGTATTATACGTCTTATTTCAATGTGTTTATTTGGCATATTTTTTGATAAAAGTTTTAAAAAAACTGGACATATTAAAATAAATGATTTATATTGCAAAAGTTATTAGCGACCACCAACTTATATTTTCTAATTTTCTAATAGCTAATAATTTATATAACCATCTGATTTTCAAATCTTTGAATTTATTTTAGAGATTAAATTATCACCCATGAATTAGCATCTTACAATTTTTTATTTACGAACCAAAACACTCTGCTTATTGTTAAACCGTTATTGAAAAAATCAATCAGATGCTCAAGCAAAGCCTAAATCAGAAGTTTTTACAAAAATTATCGCCTCAGCAAATTCAGTTAATGAAATTGTTGCAGATACCTACAGCTACCCTGGATCAGCGGATCAAGGAAGAGCTGGAAGCCAATCCAGCATTGGACGAGGGAGAAGAAGAAATCGTAGGAGATGGCGAAGACGCTTTTGCGAAAGACAAAGAAGATGAAAAAGAGAAGCCGGAAAACGAAGAGATAGAGCGCGACGACGAATATGAACTGGATGACTATCTTACTGAATATATTGAAGATGACCCTTCTAGTTATAAATTAAACGCAAATAATTATTCTGCGGACGACGAGGACAAAACGGTTCCAATCGCTGTAGAGGATACTTTTCACGAATATCTCGAACAACAACTCGGTATGCTAAAATTAGCCGATGAAAGAGTAGAGAAGGTGGCAAAACAAATTATCGGAAGTATCGATGATGATGGCTATCTACGCCGGGAGCCGGAAGCGATTAAGGATGATTTGGTTTTTTCCCAAAATATAGAGACAAATATAGAAGAAATAAATGCATTGTTATCTTTGATTCAGCGTTTTGATCCTCCGGGTATCGGCTCTCGCAATTTACAGGAATGTCTGGAATTACAATTGCGCCACCGCCTGGAAACTGCAACGGACATTTGTGACGACGAGGAACGGTCAATCCGAATCACTATTCGAATTATTTCAGAATACTTTGATGAGTTTTCTAAAAAACATTATCAGAAGCTACAAAGACAGCTCAATATTACCGAAGGACAACTAAAGTTGTGTATCGAGCAGGTTTTAAAATTAAATCCAAAACCAGCAAGCGGACACCGCTCCGGTAATTCCCGTTCTTCTCAGTATATTGTTCCTGATTTCACGATCGTTAATCGGGACGGAGAACTTGATTTGACACTGAACTCTCGCAACGCGCCGGATCTACGGATCAACGAGCATTACAAAGACATGCTTAAATCTTATAAGGCGAGTCGAAAAGATCCGCGTAGTAATAAACAGCAAAAAGAAGCGGTACTTTTTATTAAGCAAAAAATTGATTCGGCCAAATGGTTTATTGATGCCATCCGTCAACGTCAGCAAACGATGTACAAAACGATGTACTCGATTATGCAGTACCAGTATGATTTTTTCCGTACCGGTGACCAGAAGATGTTGCGCCCAATGATTTTAAAGGATATTGCAGATATCACCGGACTGGATATTTCGACGGTATCACGGGTAGCCAATAGTAAGTTTGTACAAACGGAATTCGGTACAAAACGTTTAAAGGATTTCTTTTCAGAATCCTTGCAAACCAGTTCAGGAGAAGAGGTATCTACCCTGGAAGTAAAGAAAATTTTAACAGATATTATCGATGAGGAAAATAAGCGCAAGCCCTTTTCTGATGAAAAACTCAAAAATATTCTTCGCGAAAAAGGTTACAATATCGCCCGACGAACAGTTGCTAAATACCGCGAACAATTAAATATCTCCGTCGCTAGATTACGTAAAGAACTTTAAGGAATGGCGATTAAGGAACGAGGATTAAAAATATGAGTCATAATTCTGAATCTATTAGATCGTTGTTCCTAAATAGAAAAATTTTACCCTCATCGCATTTAATTGTGGTGAGGGTAAATTGTTTTTGGGCAGACAGGATTTTTGTTAGTGAAACTTTTTTTTTGAATAAAAAAAAATTATTATGCAGCGTTTTGGCTATTTGATGACTTATAAGGGTTATACCTGATGGTTAGATAACAATCTGACTGATTTATGGTTAATTCCTTTATAAATTCTAAAATTATATCCTGTTTATGAGATTTAACATGTTTATCATTATTTGCTTTTCGTGGCAATTATTAGCTGGGCAAAATTTATTACAAAATGGAAGTTTCGAAAATTTTATCGATTGTCCTATACAAACCAATGAACTAGCCGTTGCGGCACCGTGGATTTCTCGACGAGCTTCCCCGGATTATTATAACCGTTGTGCCGTCCCTCCCCCGGGTCCAGGTGCGCAATCTGTGGAGATTCCAGACAATTATTTTGGTACACAAGAACCCCAGGATGGAGATGCTTACGCGGGTTTTGCCTGTGGTGCTGGTCCAGAATATGTAACCGGGAGTTTATTTGAACCTTTAATAGCGGGTGCCTGCTACCACGTAGAATTTTACGTAAGTCGGGGCGAATCCTTCGGACTACCCACTAACAACCATAGATTCGGCGTATTCTTTTCTGACGATTTAAGTGATGATTATTCCATGTCTACTCCGACACCGCAGATAGAAATTTCGGGCGTACCCACCAATCAGATAGACTGGACGCTCGTGACCGGAACTTTTGAAGCCGAGGGTGGAGAACAATATATTACTTTGGGCAATCCACCTTTGTTTAGTTCTACGGTCTATATGTATCTGGATAATGTAAAAGTTATCATGATTGAAAGTGCACCGAAAGATGTTTTTGTGTGCGAAGGGTCTTGTTATAGTTTAGACGGCGTGGATTACTGCACGCCTGGTACTTACGAGGTTACGATAGGCTCAACCGACGGCGAGGGTTGTCAGGAGACATTTAATTTAATTGTTAATGAAAATCCGCCAGAAACAAATATTATGGAACCTCCCGTTTTTGAGTGTTCCGATGGCAGCTATCTTTTAGAGGCTGAAACCAGCTTACTCCCCGATTTAACTTACGAATGGACCGGGCCAGAGGGATTTAGAGCGGCGGGAATGGAAACCAGGGTAGATGTTCCTGGAAGATATTATTTGACCACCAGTCTCGGCGAATGCGTTTACGTGGATAGCATAGATTTAGTTTTCGACTTGAGCGAAACCATTGATATTGCCGTGGCAGTAGATACGATTGACTGCCTGAACGAATCCATCATCGTTAATCCCGTTTCTTCCGTTTCGGGATTGTCTTACAGCTGGACGGGACCCGGATTTTCATCCACCGCTGCCTCGGTAGAAATTACCGCCGGAGGGGAGTATACTTTAATGCTTAGTGCCGCTGGTTATTGTGATCGTAGCATTGATTTTACAGTTTTTGACTATACAGTACTGGATTATACTATTTTTTCCGGCGATGGTTTTCATCTCTGCGGCTCCAGTTTTGACGATATTGAACTGGTCGTTGATTCGCTGGAAGCGGGCCTTGATTATGAATGGTCAGACGGGACTTCTGATCTTCGATTTATTTATGTAACGGAACCGGGAGATTACTCGGTTACGGTGACTTCCAGTTTGAGTGGTTGTGTATACATAGATACCGTAACCATCTACGACGAACCGGAAATAACCGCTACGAAGTCCAATGATCTTGGATGCGGAAACACTACGGTAGAACTTACTGGAAATAGTTCTCTGGAAGCTATCACCTATATCTGGAATGGACCTATTCCCCAAATGACGGGCCAAAGCATTACCGTAACCGAGCCGGGTGAATACATTCTTACGGGAACCAACTTTTTTTCGGGTTGTACCAATATGGATACGGTTATTGTCATTGAAAATACGGATAATCTCGAATTTTCGATCACCAAATCTTCCGACCTGGATTGTAGTACAACCTCTGTCCAACTGGACGCCAGTTCCACGACTACGGGAAATATTTATACCTGGTCGGGACCAGGAACTGCCGAAACCGGAAACGCAATTACCGTTACCGCACCGGGTACTTACCTGGTTACTGCGAGCAATTCCGACGGGTCGTGTACTGGCACGGACTCCATTTTAGTGGAAGAAAATTTGGAAAATCTTGAGTTTTCGATCACTAAATCTTCCGACCTGGATTGTAGCATAACTTTCGTTCAACTGGACGCCAGTTCCACTACTACGGGAAATATTTATACCTGGTCGGGGCCAGGAACTGCCGAAACCGGAAATGCAATTACCGTTACCGCACCGGGTACTTACCTGGTTACTGCGAGTAGTACCAACGGATGTACCGGAAGCAATTCGATAATGGTAACAGAGATGGTACCCGCCATCGTTGACCTGGAGGTAACACAACCAACCTGTGAAAATACGGAAGGAATAATAGCGGTAAGTGAGGTAAATGGAGCAACTACAGACTTTCGCTATTCTATCGATGGTGGATTAAATTATCAAACAGAAAATATTTTTAACAATCTTTCTTCGGATACCTATCTGGTACAGATAATAGACTTTAGTGAATGTGAATCTTCCGCAGTAGAAGTGGATATTGTAGACTTGCCCGAACTAACAGTTTTATTGCCAGACACGGTGTTTACAAAAGTTGGTGAAACAGTATTATTAGCGCCTGTCATCAATTTTGATACCACCGATATAGCTACGATTATGTGGTCTTCGGACGCGGAGTTAAGTTGTACGAATTGTCTGACTCCCGTTTACACAGTTGCCGGGTCGACCAGTTTGTCCTTGGAAATTACTACGCTTGCTGGCTGTACGATTACCACTTCGACGATTATTAGCGCAGCGGAACAAGAAATCTATATCCCGAATGTATTTTCTCCCATTAATCTAGACGGGAATAACGATTATTTTATTCCTTTTACAGAAAATCCAGAAGGCTGGAAAATTGAAGATTTTTTAATTTTCAACCGCTGGGGCGGTGTTGTTTTTGAAGGAAATAATTCTATGATTAACGAAGAATTTACCGGTTGGGATGGGCGTTACAAAGGTGAAATTATGAATTCGGGAGTCTATGTGTATCTAATAAAGATTTCTTTCCGTGATGGTAACCCCAAATTATATCAGGGAACTATTACGTTATTATAAAAAAAAACAAACTTCTCTCCGCGTGATAATTTCAGTGGAGGGAAGTTTGTTAATTAAGAATATTCTTACAACCGTTGCTCTAGGGAACAATTTCCTTTTAACCCCCGTTTTTTAGGCCCCCTAATTTATCACGCACTCGTTTTTATTAATCCTTAACTCATATTATTCACCCACCAATTCATCCAATCCCTCCAATAAAATTCCACAAGCCTTTTCAATCTCCGCTTCCGTAATAATCAACGGTGGCGCAATTCTAATCGAACGATCGTTAAATAAAAACCAATCGGTAATCAATCCTTTTTCGAGACAGACCTTGATGACCTTTTGTACTTTTGCAAAGCTGTCTAATTCTACCGCCATCCACAAACCCGCGCTGCGTATCTGACGAATTTCAGGGTGCACCAATTTTTCTAAAAAGAGTTGTTCCTTCTTTTTTACCGAATCAATAATTCCGGAAGACTTAATAAAATTTAAAGTCGCCAACGCCGCTGCACAGCTAACGGGATGTCCCCCAAAGGTCGTGATATGACCCAATAGAGGATTGTTAGAAAATACTTTCATCACCTCTTGATTGGCGACAAACGCACCGATCGGCATCCCGCCGCCCATTCCTTTTGCCAGCAATAAAATATCGGGAACCACGTCGTATTGTTCAAAAGCAAAAAAGCTACCTGTCCGTCCGTAACCTGCCTGAATTTCATCAAAAATTAGCAGCGTACCAGTTTCGTTACAGCGATTTCTTAATTTTGTAAGATAATTGTTTATTGGTTTTCGAATACCCCATTCTGCCTGCACTGTTTCTACAATGACAGCGGCTGTTTTTTTGGTAATTCTGCGCAAACAAAAATCACAATTGAATTCTATATGAGCAATGCCCGGCAGCAACGGACGGTAAGGTCTTGTAAAGTAGTCATCGCTCATTAGACTGGCTGAACCTTGTGTACTACCATGGTAGGCTTTGTAACAAGAAATAATTTCGGCCCGACCAGTATAGCGTTTGGCCAGCTTCATCGCGCCCTCCGTTGCCTCTGTTCCGGAATTGACCAAATATACACTGTCCAGAGAATCAGGTAATAATCTTGTTAGCGCCTTTGCCAAATTTACTTGTGGACTTAGTAAATATTCTCCATAAACCATAGTATGCAGATACCGCTCACTCTGATCTCGAATCGCTTTAACAACATCGGGATGACAATGGCCCAACGCACTGACACCAATACCTGCAATCAGATCGAGATAAGGTTTGCCTTGTGGATCGTACAAATAAATACCGGCGCCTCGCTCAATTTCCAGTAACATGGGAAATTCACTGGTCTGCGCCAAATGACTAAGAAATACTTGCCTTAAATTGGGCATAAATGGTGTTTTTTTAATGAAATACGAAAATACTTTATTCTCATCCCTAAAAAAGAAAAGAACAATTTTCGGTACAAATATTGCCTGTTTTATAGTTAGAATATCCTTATCCCAAAGCCAATTATTCCAGAAAACTACTGTCGGTCAGCGTTCAAAACGTTAAATTGATTGGATAAATATGTAATTTTATGCTGATCTTACGTTCTGTATAGTGTATCCCCAAATCATTTTTTGCTGCCAACCCCCGGAATTTGCAAAATAAACGATTGCAATTCGGCAGTTTCATGAAATTTTAAATAAAAAAGTAGTCAATTATATCTCATGAGATATTTACTCATTTTCGTTATGCTCACCACCATTTCTTTCTTTTCCTGTAATCAGGTAACGGAAAAAATGCCTGACTTTTCGGTGCACGGAGTAGATGTTTCGCACTACCAGTCTCAGATCAACTGGTACGAGGTAGCGGCAGAGGGAATTGATTTTGGGTTTGTTAAGGCGACCGAAGGAGAGACGATTAGTGATGCGCTGTTTTGTCAAAACTGGACCGAAATGGAAAACGCGGGAATTATCCGTGGCGCTTATCATTTTTTCCGACCGGGTACTTCGGCCGTTGCACAAGCCCAGCATTTTATCCAAAAAGTAGATCTTAAATATGGTGATTTACCACCAGTACTGGATGTGGAAGTATTGGATAATGTCAATAAAGATGTAATGGTGGCCCGCCTAAAAATATGGTTGGAAATGGTAGAGGCTGCCTTTGGTGTTCGACCAATTATTTATACCAATATGAAATACTACAATCAGTATCTGGCGGACGATTTCTCAGATCATACCTTATGGATTGCGCGTTATAATGCGAAAAAAACACCTAATTTATCCGAAAATAAAAACTGGGATTTTTGGCAATATGGTAATCGGGGAAGCATCGCAGGAATAAAAGGGCCAGTTGATCTAAATGTTTTTCAGGGTACGCATACCGATTTATTGTCCATCACCATTTCTCCGTTTTCTAGTCCGGCAACCGCTGGGAGATAATCTTTTCTTTTTGTAGAAAATATTCCGTTAAACTCCGTTCCTACGTTGATCTGTTAACTTAAATTTCTCTACCGTCTTTTTTGAGTTTTTCAAATACTTTGGAGGGCGATACCTATGCGTTGGAAGGACCGATTAACGAATCACTAATCAACTGTTCTTATTGTCCAGGAAAAAATTACCAATTTGAAATAAACCCTAATACATACCAAGCGTTCAACACTTCAATAAAACTGTTAGATTTTTGTTAAATTTCGTCCTTCTGATCCCGGCCGACCATCTATCTGTCTTTCTGAGTAGCAGGTATCTCAGAATATCATTATTTTAGCAAGCATAAATAAACTAATCCATCATGAAACAACTCATCTTTAGTCTTCTTGTATTATTCGCAGCCACTTCTGTACAAGCAGGTGGAATTGACTTTTTTCACGGAACCTGGGAAGAGGCGCTGGAGAAAGCTAAAAAAGAAGACAAACTTATTTTTGTTGATGCTTTTACTACCTGGTGTGGACCTTGTAAACGGATGGCAAAGCAAGTATTTCCACATAATGAGGTGGGCGATTTCTATAATAAAAATTTTGTCAGTATGAAAATCGACATGGAAAAAATACCCGGTCGGAAATTTCAAAAAAAATATCCAGTATCAGCCTTCCCGACTTTGTACTATATTGATGGAGATGGGAAAGTAGCTCATGTGACCAAAGGGGGCAAAAGTCCGGAGCAGTTTATTCAGCTGGGACGAATGGCAATCAAAAAAAATGATAAAAGTGGCGACTACGAGGCAGATTATAACGAAGGAAAAAGAGATTATAATCTGGTCTATAATTATATTAAGGCCCTCAACAAAGCGGGTAAGCCGAGCCTTAAAATTGCCAATGATTATATAAAGTCACAAAAGGATTTAACTACCGAAGAAAATCTTAAATTTATTTTGGAGGCGACCACGGAGGCGGATTCCCGCATATTTGATTTATTAACAAAACACAAGGCCGCTATCATCGCAGTAACTTCTGCTACGGAGGTAAACGATCGAATCGAAGCAGCTTGTATGCGAACCGCAGATAAGGCAATCGAGTACAAGTATTATGACTTGATCACCGAGGCGACAACCAAATTAAGAACAATCTATCCTGCGAAAGCAGACGCGTTTGAACACACCAACGCGATGCGTTACCACGCAGCGGACCAGGAACCAGCGGCTTACCTCAAGTCGGCAAATGCCCTGGCAAAAATCTATAAGAAAGATCCTGATAATATGCATAAGCTAGCATTAACGGTAGCCAAGCAGTACGAAAAAAATTCACAGGCGCTCAAGCAGGCTGAGAAGTATGCAAAGTCTGCTGCCAGTAGTGGCACCGATATTGCGTATTATTTTACACAGGCCCAAATTTTGAAAAAAATGGGTAAGCCCAAAGATGCAATTAAAGTAGCGGAGAAAGCCAAAAAAATGGCGAAAGGAGATATTGCGAAAGAAAGAGCGGCCGATCAGTTGATTCAATCTTTGGGGAAAAAATAGTGAATATCGAATATTGAATCTTCAGACTAGTTCCTTCCGCACTAGTGCCTTGACATTTTATCAATATTCCTTAGCAAGACTCTCAATCAAACGAACATGAAAAAAATAAATTTTCTAGTCTTACTTTGTTTCTTAAGCATTGGCCTGATGGCACAAGGTAGCGACGGCATTGTATTTAAAAAAGACGATTGGTCCGCCGTTCTGGCGCAGGCCAAAGCGGAGGATAAATTAATTTTTGTCGATGCTTATACTACCTGGTGTGGCCCTTGCAAAAAGATGGACCGGGACGTCTTTCCACAAATGGAAGTGGGAAGTTTTTACAATGCCATGTTTATCAATGTGAAAATGGATATGGAAAAAGGTCAGGGAGTTAAGCTGGCCAGAGATTATAATGTAAATGCTTTTCCTACCTTCTTGTTTATTGATGGAGATGGAAAAATTATGCACCGTACCGCGGGCTTTCATGATGTAAATCAGTTTATTGCACTTGGTAACGAAGCCGTTGATCCTTCTGGACGATTATCTACTTTTGAAAAACAGTATCAGGATGGTGATCGCAGTCCAGCATTTCTAAAGAAATATACCAAAATTCGCTACGATATTGCGGATGGTAGCCATGATGATATTGCACTCGAATATTTGAAGACACAAGATGATTGGGGAACGGAAGAAAATCAGGAATTCCTCTTTGCTAATATCGTAGACGCTAATTCTGAATTGTTTGATTATCTGCTGGAAAACAAAGAAAGTTTTTCTGCCATGTATGGTCAGACGGCCATCATGTCTAAAGTGCAGGAAGTTATCTATGCTTCTATTGAAGATACCAAAGACGATAGTAGCCTGGCTCAGATAAAAAGGTTATTCAAAAAAGCGTATCCAGATCGTGCGGATCAGATGACCGCTCGTTTTTCTATGACCTATTACCGCCAGGCGGGAGATCGTGAAAAATATATGGACGCGGCAACTACTTATTATAAAAAATACAAGGCCGACGATCAGGCTGAACTAAATGAAACGGCCTGGACGTTCTTTCGTATTACAAAAGATAAAAGCAGGCTAAAGCAAGGAGTGAAATTTGCAAAAAAATCAATCAAACTCAATAGCAATTATTACAACAACGATACGCTAGCGCACCTGTATCAGGCGCTCGGTAAAAAGCGAAAAGCTATTAAAACGGCAAATAAAGCAATTGTAATTGCCGAAAGAGAATCAATTGATTACGCACCGACAAAGGAGTTACTGGAACACATCAGTAACCCTCAATCAGTAAAAAATTAATCTACAAATCAATTTCTATTAAGACGGGACAATGATCAGAATGTACGGCATCATTTAATTGACGGGCAGATTTGAGTTGGTCTTTAAGATTATCCGTAATACATTGGTAGTCAATCCGCCAGCCTTTATTCTTGGCACGGCAGTTGAAACGATATGTCCACCAGCTAAATTCCTGCATTTCGGGATGCAAACTTCTGAAGCTATCTGTAAATCCACTTTCTAACCACTTGGTCATCCACCCTCGCTCTTCTGGCAAAAAACCCGAAGACTTTTTATTTCCTTTAGGATTGTGAATGTCAATGTCATTGTGCGCAATATTATAATCACCAACGACGATCAACTTGGGTCTTTTCTTTTTCAGTTCATTCACCCACGGATAAAAATCATCCAAAAATTCGTATTTGAATGCTTGTCTTTCTGCTCCACTGCTTCCGGAAGGAAAGTAACAATTTAGAATGGTGGTATCTCCAAAATCTGTTCGTAGTACCCGACCTTCCAGGTCATATTTTTGCATTTCAGTGCCCGCAACGATGAGGTCTGGTTTTGTTTTAGAAAAAGTAGCGACACTACTATAGCCTTTTTTTGCTGCGCTGTGCCAGCAGTGATGATAGCCCAGGGCTTCGAGTTCTTCGATTGGTCCCTGGTCGGGTTGGCACTTGGTTTCCTGCAAACAAACGATATCATACTGTCCCTCTTTTATCCAGTCCAGTAGCCCTTTTTTTACCGCCGCGCGAATACCGTTTACATTGTAAGTTACAATGGATTTTGTCATATTGTTATTTATTTTTCATTCCCAAATCATTTCGTTGGTAAAAAAAGTAGCATAAATATAGTATGCTGTCAACATAATTCTTTAGTTTTACCACTGTCCCAAAGCGTATTGAAAATTAATACAGCTTTTGTAACACACCAACCCCGTTTAAGCATTGAAAGTGTTTGAACGGTTTTTTTTTGTGGTGGGTAATCACGCCCATACTTTACAACCCTCCGTACAGTTTTTACAGATATCGATTTGATCCCGGCCTTTGAGTAGCTTTGTTCTGAAACCTTGATAAGCCGGACCATGCCAAACCTCTTTAAAAGTTCTTTTCTTTAAATCTCCCAGTCGGTGCGTAGCGTCTTTATCAAAGCAACAAGGCACCACCAACCCATCCCAGGTAATCACACAAGCGTGCCACAATTTCCAGCAATGATCCAGCAATTCGTTTTTTACTTCGTAAGTTCCGTCGGTTTTCTGTCGGTATCTCGCGTATTGGTCAATGGTCGGAATCAGGTCGTTGCCATATTCGTAATCGTATACCTGAGCAGTCTTTAATTTTACTTCATCCACACCAACCTCTTCCGCCAGTTTATAAATTTCCGGAATCTGATGCTCATTTGGTTTTACCACCAAAAACTGAAAAATAATATGCGGTGTTTTAGAATTTAATTTTTTCTTCCATTTAACCACGTTGCGGGCACCGGCCAGGACATTTTCGAGTTTGCCTTCTTTTCGGTAATTTTCGTATACCTCCTGAGTCGTTCCGTCCACCGAAATAATCAACCTGTTGAGGCCAGATTCAATGGTCTTTCGGGCATTTTCATCGTTTAAAAAATGAGCATTGGTAGAAGTGATGGTATAGATACCTCTTTCGTCGGCATACTTCACCATTTCTAAAAATTTTGGATTAATATAAGGTTCTCCCTGGAAATAGAATATCAGGTAAAGCAAATCTTTATGTAACTCGTCAATCGTATCCCGAAAAAAATCTTCTTTTAGATTTCCCGTAGGACGACTAAAAGCGCGCAGCCCACTAGGACACTCGGGACACCGCAAATTACAGGCGGTGGTCGGTTCCATACTGACGGTCATCGGCATGCCCCACTGAATAGGTTTACGCGTCCACTTGGTGACGTAGAAGGAGAGAAACACCTTGGTTATGTTCCAAAGCCGCCGGATGGTCAGCTTACGCAAAAAAGATACTGTATCGTCGAAGTAGATATTCATGATAAAACAAAATTAAGCAAAAATGAGGAAGGGGATTGGTGATGGGCACGCTTACTCTAGTGCCTTCGGCACTAAGTTGTTGATTAGTTAATCGGTGGATCAGTCACATAGGGCGCAATGCGAACGTAACCATATTGGTTGCGCTCTTACATCAGGATTACCTAATATTTGACCGACTACTGATTAACCAATTTACGAATTAACATTTATTTATAAATGCTAAACGCTAATAATTCAAATTAAAGTAATTGACTAGTGGGTCGGGTACTAAATTAGTATGTACTTCAAACTATTAATTTTTATCTAGACAACTAGACAAAAAGAACAGTTGATTAGTGATTAGTTAATCGGCCCTCCCAACGCATAAGTATCGCCCTCTAAAGTATTTGAAAAACTCAAATAAAGACTGCCGAGAAGGTTAAGTTGCCAGATAAACGTAGGAACAAGGCAATGCCTTGTTCCTACGTTTATCAATATACCCAGCAATTTAGTTCCCGAGGCACTAGACATCGTTAAATGAACCCTCCCGACAATCTATGAAATATCTCTACTCACACAATGCCCGCCGAATGCCCGCCACTTTCAACAGGCACTCTTCGTATTCTAGCTCTGGAACAGAATCATTTACAATGGCACCACCCACCTGAAAGGAAAGGTAACAACTAGCGGCATCGTACAACATACTCCGAATAACCACATTAAAATCAAAATCTCCTTCCGGTGTAATATATCCAACAGCTCCCGAATAAAGACCTCGTTTGGACTGTTCATATTGCTCAATCAGTTCCATACTACGGATTTTTGGTGCTCCGGTCATCGAACCCATCGGGAAAGCATTTTTGAGGGCGTCCACAAAATCTAGCGAGGGTGTTAAAGTACCCGTTATCGTCGAGATCAGGTGATTCACCTGCGCAAAGGGATAAATTCCAAATAATTCCTTCACTTCCACCGTACCGGGAAGGCAACTGCGGGAAAGATCATTTCTAACCAAGTCCACAATCATCACATTTTCGGAACGGTCTTTTTTACTGCGGAAGAGTTGTCGTGTCAATTTTTTATTTTCGGATGCCGTTTTTCCACGTTTGATGGTCCCTTTGATCGGTTGAGAAATTAATTTTTGACCTTCTTTTTTTAGAAAACGTTCTGGACTCGCGCAAAGTAAATATTTATCTTTCATTCGATAAAAAGCTGAGAAGGGAGCTTTACTTATTGTATTAAATTTTTCAAAAAGGGCTGCGGGGGAGTGCTCCGTGTTTTCAACATAAAATTCCTGACAAAAATTCATCTCGTAGATATCACCCCGTAAAAGATTATTTTTTATTGCTGCAATGGTTTTTAAGTAAACGGCCTTACTAATTCTGGATTTTATTTCTTTTGGATCAATTAATGAAGCAGCAGGAAGGGGAGTCGTGGGCACCGCTTGTATGGTATTCCAAAGATCGTTTGGTGACTCTTTGGAACTACTTATTTCTATTTTATTAGAGAATATTTTTATTAAATAAACAGGTTGGAAAAAATGCATTTCCGGTAACTGAATATGATCCGGATTTTGGGAACCGAGTTTTTCAATTTTATTTTTTAAATCGTAACTCAGATAACCGAATAACCACCCACCCGTTTTTTTGTGAAAATCTCTTAATTGATCAAAAGGATCGATTTGACTAAAATGATAGGAAGTCTGATCTTGCTGACCCACCGCGACTAAACCCTCGTAAATTCCGTATAATCGTTGACCGTAGGCATTACTATCCAGATAACAAACTGGATTGAAATTTTGTGTCCATCGAAATAACTGTTGCTTAACCTTCGGCAAGGAAGTTATCTGAAAAGTTTGTTTTTTTTGATGAGTCACTTCCTTCATCTATACAGTTTCTACTGTAAAGCCCAGTTTTTTCAGGTCTTCATAAAATGCAGGATAAGATTTAACAACCACCATGGGGTCTTCTATTCTTACGGTTCCAAAGATCGCAAGTGGCGCAAAAGCCATGGCCATTCGGTGATCCTCGTAAGTAGAAAATGTTGGTTGATCTACTTTGGCAGTTCCTTTTACCTGACAACTAACACCTTGTCGAGCTTCTATTTCCGAAAAGTTAACGTTCACTTTTTCTAACTCATTCTGTAAGGCTTGTACCCGATCTGTTTCCTTTATTTTTAAAGTACGAAGTCCGGTAAAATAACCGTCTACTCCGAGTCCACCGCATACCACTGCGAGGGTTTGCGCAATATCGGGGCAATTGATAAAATTCCATTGACAAGAATCAATTGAAGAAGGCTTTCCTTTTGTCAAAACTATGCCATCCGCGACGAATTCTGTGTTCACGCCAAATTGCGTCATCATTTCTGCCAGTACGGCATCCCCTTGCAAACTGTCCTCAAAAAGTCCTCCGAGATGTAAATCAAGATTTTTTGAAAAAGCAGCCAGCGCGTAATGATATGAGGCTGCTGACCAGTCTGCTTCTACGGTAAAGTCTTTTGCTTGATACGCTTGTTTTCCTATACTTATGGTTGGCCCAATCCATTGATACGCTATTCCAAACCGCTTCATCAGGCTCAGCGTCATTTGGATATAGGGTCTTGAAACAATATCTCCTTCCAGATGCAAGGTCAAACCATCGGGTAGAACAGGCGCAATCATCAAAAGTGCAGAAATAAATTGGCTACTGATATTGGCAGGAATCTTTAATTCTTTTACGGAACCAAAATTACCCGGACCAATTGACAGAGGCGGATATCCTGTTTTTTCTAAAAACTGAATATCCGCACCCAGTTCATTTAATGCTTCTGCGAGCACACCCACCGGACGCTGTTTCATTCGCTCAGAGCCCGTCAAAATTTGTGTACCGGGTTGTAAAGCCAGATATGCCGTCATAAATCGAAAAGTGGTGCCCGCCGCTCCGGCGTCGTACGTTCCATCAGAAAGCGCGAGCAACTGCTGAAGCGTTTTGGTATCTTTAGACGTCGATAGTCGATCAATTTTGAAGTTGTCCTGGCAAAGGGCATGGATCAATAATACTCGATTACTAATGCTTTTTGAGCCATCCAGCGTAATATCTCCAACAACGGTTGGATCAGATTTTTTTAATTGATAAATCATAAAGTTAAGGTATGAGAAAAGTTAGCTGATCCAATAAAGCTGACAATTTAATATCTCAAGGCAATATTCAGCAGGTTTTTAAAAAAAATCACCAATTGATTTGAATTACTTCCTCCAGGTCCGGATGCAAACTTTTGCCAACAGGACAACCATGGGATGCTGCTTCAATTAAGGTTTTTTCTTTTTCTGTATAATTATTGTCGGGCATTTGGATTGTTATTTCCAGACGAACAATCCTACGTGGATTATTGCCCATAATTTTATTGATTTCGGCAGTTGCGCCGGTTATATCAATCTCTTTATCCGCAGCCTTAATACCCATAATTGTCAAAATACAACTACCGAGAGCAGTGGCAAGTAGATCAGTGGGAGAAAAGGCTTCTCCCTTTCCACGATTGTCTACCGGAGCATCCGTTAAAATTTCGTTGCCTGATTGCAGGTGTACGGCAGCGGTTCTCAGATTGTTTTGATAAGTGATTTTACTAGTCATTTTTGATTCTTTTATTACGATTATCCGAATTTTTTTTCTCTGCTTCGCGATCTTGCTTTTCTTTTTCACGACGATCTTGCCTTTCCTGGTCAGACTTGCCATAGGCAAGAATAATCTCCTTCACCAGTCGGTGACGGACTACATCTTCTGCGGTAAGCTTAACAATGCCGATACCCTTGACATCATCGAGGATATTCATAGCGTGACGAAGGCCGGATTTTTGATTGTATGGTAAATCAATCTGAGAAAGGTCACCCGTGATAATGCATTTGGCAGAAGGCCCGATCCGTGTCAGGAACATTTTGATTTGCATCGAAGTGGCATTTTGTGCTTCATCCAGAATAATGAAAGCATTGTCCAGTGTTCGTCCACGCATAAAGGCCAGCGGTGCAACTTCGATGACCCGGTTGGTCATAAAATAATTTAGTTTATCCAGCGGAAGCATATCATCCAGCGAATCGTATAACGGACGAAGGTAAGGATCTACTTTGTCTTTCAAATCACCTGGCAAAAAACCAAGACTTTCCCCTGCTTCTACCGCTGGACGTGTCAAAATGATTTTCTTTACTACCCGATTTTTTAAGGCACGTACAGCGAGCGCTACCGCAGTATACGTTTTTCCGGTACCAGCAGGTCCAATAGCAAAAACAATATCGTTTTCGTCAGAAGACGCAATTAATTTTTTCTGATTAATTGTCTTTGCCTTGATTGCTCTTCCACCCCGACCGTGTACCAGTGTCGCGTTACTGTCCCCGGTGCCCAATTTCGTTTCAAAAGGATTGGCACCTCCGATTAGTTCCTCTACGGTTTGAGTACTTAGCTCGTGTTTTTCCCTTAAAAGGCGAACCATCAGCTCAAACTTGCTTTTTGCTTTTTGTGTCTGCTTTTTATCTCCGGTTATTTTTAGACTATTTCCTCGGGAAGTGATCGTGATGTCTGGATAGGCTTTTCGAATCAGATTTAGTTTAACATTTTTTTCACCGTAAAGTGCTACGGGGTCAATGCCGTCAATGGTCAGAATAATTTCACTCAATAGAATATATTTTTTAAAAGTTTTTAATTAAAAATGTTGACAAAATAAATGACAATTCTATACTTTCTCTTTCTCCGCTACCATAAGCCTGACTTTAGTCGGGCATGGCCCATTTCACGTCCTTGATTGGCAAAAAAATAGTTTGCCTATAATCTCCTTTTATTTAATCGCCATTCCTTAGAATATGCTGCTGTTGTCTTTCCTTGGCTATGATATTGGAAGTTTTGGGTCAGACTGCGTACATTTGCCGAGCATAATGAGGTTTTTAGGGAGGAAGAGTAGCTGTAAAATAACCAGTCAAATGTTATAAGTTATTCTTTTTAATGATCCTTACCTTAAAAACAAAGGTAAATTTAACTTAAATTTTATTGCGCTGTTGACCATCGTGGATACAATTTTCAAAACGTAATCAGTATGGCTATTGTTACTTTTATATCAGATTTTGGTACGACTGACTATTATAGTGCAGTCATCAAAGGAGCATTGCTATCCGAAGACCCGCAACTTAACCTGATTGACATTAGCCATAACATTAAAACTTACGATATAGTTCAGGGCGCATTTGTTCTTAAAAATGCCTATCAGCATTTTCCTGCTGCAACGATTCATCTGGTCAGTGTTAATAATTTTTATGCGGCCAAACACTGCTTTTTAGCAATTCGTTATGATGACCATTATTTTATTGGTCCGGATAATGGATTATTTGCTTTAGCATTCGAAAAAGAAAAACTGACCAGTGTTTACGAACTAACTTACAATGCTAATGCGGCTAATCCGCTGGGAGAAGTTTTTGCCAAAGGCGTCCGACATATTTTAAGTGAAATGCCTTTCAACGAGATTGGTATTCCCATCGAAACCATCGAAGAGCGAATCAGTATTCAACCGGTAACGACCGTCGATCGCATCCGTGGTGCGGTCATTCATGTAGATAATTACGAAAATGCTATTACCAATATCAGTGGTGACCTCTTAAAAAAAGTAGGGAAGGACAGACCATTTAAAATATACTTTAAACGGCACGAACCAGTAACTACCCTCAAACAAAATTATGCAGAAGTGCCAGTGGGGGAAATTCTTTGCCTGATAAATTCTGCTAATTATCTCGAAATTGCCATCAATCTTGGCAAGGCTTCCAGTATGCTGGGAATGGGAATTGACGAACATGTTCAAATAGATTTTCAAAATGATTAAACGCATTGTCAGAATGACTTTTAAACCAGCAGAACTCGCGGGTTTTTTTGCCATGTTTGAAAGAAAAAAGAAAGCAATCCGCAATTTTAACGGATGTCATTATCTGGAAGTTTTTCAGGATAAAGCACAATCCAATATTGTTTTTACCTACAGCTTTTGGACCGATGAGGCTGCCTTGAATAAATATCGACATTCTGAATTGTTTAAAGCCACCTGGGCGGAAACCAAAGCAAAATTTGCCGAAAAACCATTGGCGCATACGCTCGTTCTGTACGATATCGTTCGACCTTAGCCAGAGTTTGCTATTGGTTTTTAGCATTTGGCACTAGTGCCTTCGGCACTAAATAACTGGGCATATTGATCAACGTAGGAAAAAGGCAATGCCTTTTTCCTAGTGCCTCATCCCGTAAGTAAATAACAAGCATAGATTGGTATGGATTTACGGGATGAGGCACTACGTTGATCTGTTAACTTAACTTTCTCTGCCGTCTTTTTTGAGTTTTTCAAATACTATAGAGGGCGATAACTATGCGTTGGAAGGACCGATTAACAAATCACTAATCAACATTTCTTAGGATCTGTACATAAGTAAATTGATATTTTAGACTTGCTTGTTTTGCGAATAATCATTTTATTCGTACGAATACTATTTTTTAATTTACCAAAATCAAAGGCTCCCTAATCAGTAAGCGAAATAGATTTAAATTTGTAAACATGAATACCATCAAACTGGACGATTATCAAATCCACCTTGGCGCTTTCGGCGAGGATCTTCGCGAATATCTGCGCAAAGGAAACTACAATCAGGTTTTTATCATCGTAGATGAAAATACACATGCAAACTGTCTTCCTTTTTTAGAAAAAGAAATAGGTTTAATTGACCGTACGGTGATTGAAATCAAATCTGGTGAAATCAATAAAAGCATCACCACCTGCACTCAAATTTGGGAACAAATGATGCGCAAAGGAGGTGGTCGTAAAGACCTGACGATTAATCTGGGTGGTGGCGTGATTGGAGATATGGGTGGATTTTGCGCCAGCACCTTTAAGCGAGGTATGAATTTTCTCCAGATGCCTACGACGCTGCTATCGCAGGTGGATGCTTCGGTAGGTGGAAAATTAGGAATTGACTTTGACGAGATCAAAAACAGTATTGGACTATTTAAAAATCCGCTAGCAGTGATGATCTGGCCTGAATTTTTAAAAACATTACCAGCGCGTGAACTACGAAGCGGATTTGCGGAGATGATCAAACATAGTCTGATTGCCAGCACCGAACAATGGACGGAGCTACGACAGATAGAAAACCTGGAAGTCACTCACGCAGCTAAATTCCTGGAAAAGTCTATTCTAATCAAAAAGAATATTGTAGAAGCGGACCCTTTTGAATCCGGATTGCGTAAAGTGCTCAACTTTGGTCATACCATTGGCCATGCGCTGGAGAGCCACGCGCTGAAAACGGATCAGCCGCTTTTACATGGTGAGGCAATCGCTGCGGGGATGATTTGCGAAAGCTACCTGAGTCTGAAAAAAGGATTGTCACGCGCAGATTTGGATCAGATTACCCAGTTTTTAATAAAACAGTACGGTAAATTTGAATTTAACAGTAATATCTACCCAAAACTGATTAATTTGATGCAACAGGACAAGAAAAACGAAACCGCAGCAATCAACTTTACGATGCTAAAATCACCGGGAGAAGCGTTATTCAACCAGTTTGCCGGAGAAACAGAAATTATAGAGAGCCTGGACTATTACCGCCAACAATAGAATTTTACCCTTATTTTATCATAATCCTCTTTACGAAGCGTATATTTGTAAAAATAAGGGGTGCGGTTTTAATGTGCTCTTGTCATACGATTAGAGAAAACACAAATTTGAATCAATATGGATCAACCAAATAATACTGCTGATAGCGGAAAATCGGTCCGTCAACAACGTTATCCGAAATATCGGAAAATGGTAAAGTTGATGTGGGGAATGACTATTATGGGAATAGTAGCCGTGATTTTGATGTTTGTTATTCTTTCTTTTCAGGACTTACCTACTTTCGAAGAATTAGAAAATCCTAATAGTAATTTTGCTTCTGAAGTATACGCAGCGGATGGAGCGGTACTCGGTCGGTATTACGTAGAAAATCGCATTCCCGTTGATTTTGACCAGTTGTCACCTTATTTGGTAAAAGCATTGGTGGCGACCGAAGACGAACGTTATTACGATCATTCCGGAATTGACTTTGAGGCTCTTTCACGAGTAATTGTACGTACCGGATTAATGGGGCAAAGAAACGCAGGTGGTGGTAGTACAATTACACAGCAGCTCGCCAAATTATTGTACTCTGACCGGAACTTTGCCGGAATGAATTTTATAGAAAAAATATTTGCCCTGGGAACCCGTAAATTCAAAGAGTGGATTACCGCCGTTAAGCTGGAACGCAGTTATACCAAAGAAGAGATTATAGCGATGTATCTCAACAAGTTTAGTTTTACCAATGGTGCCTATGGAATCAAAGCAGCTTCTGAAATTTATTTTGCGACCAGTCAGGATTCTTTGCGGATAGAAGAAGCCGCTACGTTGGTAGGAATGTTGAAAAATCCATCACTCTATAATCCAATCCGACGACCGGATATCACGACGAAGCGTAGAGAAGTGGTTCTAAAACAAATGCAAAAGGCGGGACACCTCACCCAGGAAGACTACAATACGCTACGGGTATTGCCACTCGACATGACCAACTTTCGTCGTAAGACACACGCGGATGGTCCTGCTCCTTATTTTAGAATGGAGCTCCGCAAAGAACTCAGCCGAATTTTAAGCCGTCCCGAAAATTTAAAAACCAACGGAGCGTCTTACGATATTTATCGGGATGGACTTAAAGTATATACAACCATTGACCCTAAAATTCAGGCGCACGCCGAGGCGGCGATGTATAAACACATGGAAAAGCTCCAAAGAACTTTTGATCGTCACTGGAAAGGAAAAGATCCATGGACGTACGAAGATAGTGACACCGATATGGAAGCCAAAGAGATGGAACAAGATCTGGCCACCCGTGCCCGTTCGCTTCAGAAAAGTATCAGAGAATCTGATCGTTATCAGCAATTACGTGCCGAAATTCTGGAACCAGCTATTAAGGTGGCGGCTAAAAAACTGGACGGATTTGAATTAAGGGATCACGATATTGATCGAATGATTCAGGAAGAACGTGAAAAAGGAAGCATCGCTAAATTGGTTTCGCGGAAGTTAGTCGGGAGTCCATTGGCCGCAAAATATCGGAAGCTCTTAAAGGCGGACGAGTGGAAAGAAGTAAAAACAAATTTTCTTAATTTGCGAAAAGCGGCGACCGACAGTTTTAATACACCAGCTAAAATGCGCGTCTTTGCTTACAACGATCAGATGGAAAAAGATACAACGATGACTCCATTGGATTCTATTAAGTATCACCAGATGTTTTTGCAATTGGGTTCCATTGCAGTAGATCCTAAAACAGGATATGTAAAAGCCTGGGTAGGTGGTATCAATCATAAATATTTTCAATTTGACCACGTTACTTCTGAGCGTCAGGTAGGCTCTACCTTTAAGCCATTTATTTACGCTACGGCGATTGCGCAACAATCCGTTTCTCCATGTATGCAAGTATACGATCTGCCATATACGATCCACGCCGGAGAAGGTAATTTTCATTTGAAAGAAGACTGGACACCCAACAATGCCAACGGAGAATATAGTGGTGCTCCTTATACTTTATTCAAAGGATTACAGCATTCAAAAAATACGGTTTCTGTTTATTTAATGAAGCAACTTGGCGACGCAGAGCCAGTCAGAGATTTGGTAGACAATATGGGTTTGTCAAAAGATGCAAAGCGTAGCAACGGGACTTATATTGTTCCACACGCTCCTTCGATTTGTTTAGGATCCTGTGAATTAACAGTACAGGAATTAGCAGGCGCTTATACCACTTTTGCCAATAATGGAATTTATAACAAGCCAGTTTTTATTAATAGAATTGAAGATGGTAATGGCCACATTATTTACGAAGAAATTCAGGAGGAGCGCAGAGCACTAAATCCGAATGCTAACTTTGTGATGGTCAACATGATGAAAAATGTAATGAATCAAGGACTACCTGGTTTTGGAAATATAAAGAGCGAGATAGGAGGAAAAACAGGAACCACCAATAATTATGTAGACGGCTGGTTTGTTGGACTGACCCCTGATCTGGTCGTAACTACCTGGGTAGGTGGCGACAATCGCTGGATAAGATTCCGTAGTTTGAATTTAGGAATTGGCGCAAAGATGGCGCGACCATTTTTTGCCAAGTTATTACGCAGTCTCGAAGAAGATGAAACCATTGCTTATGATGTCAATGCTCGTTTTGCAGAACCAACGGGAGACCTTGGTATAGTGATTGATTGCGAACAATATGATTACAATGGAGAAAGCCCTCTCAACTTTGATGATATGGAGCCGGTAGAAGAAAACGAAAGCTTTGGTGATGATGACTTTTTTGGTGATGAAAGACCGATGATACAGGATACCACCAAGCGCAAACAATTCGCTGAAGAAAATGAATCATTTGGCGGAGAATTTTAAATAGAAATAACCAATCTACGCTTACTAAACAAAGATCATTGATGTTGAGAAATTTACTGTCCAGCTTAGTATTACTGGGAATATTCATACTTACGTTAACGCAGTGCGTACCCGCTAAAAAAGAAGTTTTGACGGATATTAACCTGGACTTTAAAGATCCGGTTTATCGACAACTGTATGTTTATCAAGACCAATTACTCACCGATAGCATTCTACCTTTATTTCGTCATCGAGACCCAAGTTACCGTTACGCAGCCGCCCTTTCTTTTGCTTCTAATAAAGATCCGCTGGCAGTTGATTCTCTGATGCTGTTGTTAGAGGATGAGGTACAGGAAGTGAGAGTAGCAGCGGCTTTCGCAATCGGACAAATTGGTAGTGAAAAATCTGGTCCGGCCCTTGTAAAAGCCTTCGCTACGGATACTTTGGCTACTTCTCAAAAATTTAAAAAAATAGTACTGGAAGCCATTGGTAAGTCTGCCTCTGCAGATTACCTCGACAATATCAGTAGTGTGAAAAGCTACTTTAGAAGTGATACTTTATTATTGGAAGGACAAGCTTATGCCATCTATCGTTACGCACTCAGAGGAATAAATTCTTCCGTCGGAACGCAACGAATGGTCGACCTGCTCACAAAAAAAGGATACCCCGAATCGGTTCGACTGATTGCTGCCAACTATCTTTATCGGACGAGAGATATTAAGCTGGATACTTTCGCTGGAAAATTTTATCAAGTAGCACAAAGAGAAAGTGACCCGCAGATATTACAAGCCCTCGCCATCGCAATCGGTAAAACCAAGAAGCCTGTTGGTTTGGAAGCACTGAAATACATCTACGGAAAATCGGATGATTTTCGGGTACGGGTAAATGTGATTCGGGCAATGGGAAATTACAACTATCTGGAAGTTAAAGACCTGATTTTTGCAGCACTAAAAAGTAATAATCAGCATATTGCTCAGGCGGCCAGTCAGTTTTTTGTAGACTATGGAATTGCTCAAGAGGCAAATCCATATTTTGCTACTGCAAAAAATACCGAAGGCCTTTCCTGGCAAGTTCGTAATAATTTACTGCGGGCCGCTAACCGACATATTCCGGTATACTTTGTCAATTCGGTTAATAATATTAATGGAGAAATAAAAAACCGTTTTGAAATCCCTAGTGATAATGTTTATGAAAAGGCTGGTCTTTTAAAAGCATTGTCAGAACAAGGTTGGAATTATAAATATATTTATCAGACGGGGTATCAATCTGAGCAAACGATCATTCGATCAGCCAGTGTAGATGCGTTGGCACAGATCGCAATGAACCCTGACTTTAATAAATATTTTGGCGCCAGTGCCCGTCGGGTAAAAAAAGAACTAGCAGGTTATTTTCAGGAGGCCATCGAGAAAGGAGATATTGCGATGATCGCTTACGCTGCTCAGGTATTGCGAATGCCTGCGCTAAAATTTAAGGAAGTGGTAGACAGCATAGATTATATGACTACAGCCATGGCGAAATTGGAGCTTCCCAAAGAAATTGAAATAAAATATGAACTCCAAAAAACCGTAGACTATTTTAACAACACCTCCGGCGTTACGAGTCAGCCACCCCGTTATAATCATCCCATCGACTGGGATTTAATCGGTGGAATCAACTCGGATGCAGAAGCAAAAATTTTTACTTCCAAAGGCGAAATTACCCTCTCTCTGATGCTGCAACACGCACCGGGCACGGTGGCTAATTTTGTTCAGCTGGCCCGCAATAATTTTTATGATAATAAAAATTTTCATCGGGTAATTTCTAACTTCGTTGTTCAGGGTGGTTGCCCGCGTGGAGACGGATATGGAGGATTGGATTATACAATTCGGTCTGAGCTGGTAATGAATTATTTCGATGATGCCGGATACGTAGGGATGGCTTCCGCCGGAAATCATACCGAATGTACACAATGGTTTATTACGCATTCACCGACCCCGCATTTGGATGGCAATTATACCATTTTTGCAAAAGTGAAGTCAGGAATGAACGTTGTTAATCAATTACAAATAGGAGATCGAATTATGGATATTAAAATTCAAAATTAAAAAAGACCTCTAACTAAATCAAACCAATAATTACAAAATGAAAAGTACACCACTAACGACTATTCACGAAGCCCTCGGTGCAAAAATGGCTGGATTTGCCGGATATAACATGCCTATTTCTTATCAGGGAATCAAAGACGAACATGCTGCTGTCCGAGAAAAAGTAGGAATTTTTGACGTATCCCACATGGGAGAATTTATCGTGCGGGGCAAAGAGGCACTGGACTTATTACAACTGGTGACCTCCAACGATGTCAGCAAATTAAAAATTGGCGATGCTCAATATTCTTGTTTACCTAATAAAACCGGAGGAATCGTAGATGACTTATTGGTGTACCGACTGACGGAAGATAACTGCTCCGAAGGAGAACAAGCTTATATGCTGGTGGTGAACGCGTCCAATATTGAAAAAGACTGGAACTGGATTGCGGAGCATAATACCTTTGACGCTAAAATGATCAATATTTCAGATCAGACGGGTCTGCTCGCAGTGCAAGGTCCTCAGGCTATTGCATTATTACAACCTTTGACGGAAGTAGATTTGAGCAGCCTTTCTTATTATACTTTTACCAAAGGAACATTGGCGGGGTTGGACAACGTCCTGATTTCAGCCACAGGCTATACGGGGTCCGGTGGATTTGAATTATATGTCAGCAGCGATCAACTACTAGCCTTGTGGAAAGCTTTATTTGACAATCCGCCGGTAGCAGTAACCCCCGTTGGTTTGGGCGCTAGAGATACTTTGCGATTGGAAATGGGTTATTGTCTTTATGGCAATGATATCAACGACCATACTTCTCCCATCGAAGCAGGCCTGGGTTGGATTACTAAAACAAAAAAAGAAAACTTTAACTCTATTGAGATCTTTAGAGCACATCGCACCAATGGTGTAGATAAAAAACTGGTTGGATTCACTTTGTCCGATCGACGGGTACCCCGGCACGGATATACCATTGAAGATACGGAAGGAAATGTGATCGGAGAAGTCACTTCCGGTACACAATCTCCATCCATGGACATTCCAATTGGTATGGGATATGTAAAAAAAGGTTTTGATCAACCGGATTCAACAGTGATGATTGTCGTTGGTAAAAAGCGTCTTCCTGCGGTGATCACCAAACTTCCGTTTTATAAAACTACTTAGTGAGTAGCTCCAGATACTTTGAATAACTTTTGTGAAATGCTTAGTAAATAGAAATATTATTCATCTTCGATGAACAATATCAACTTAAATCCTATTTGACCCTTTGGATACCGTTTTTTATAAAACAATATATCATGACAGTTCACGAAGGTAGAGACCGATTTATTAATTCTTGGGGTAGCTTAGGCTCTAGTTGGGGGATTAGCCGCACGATGGCACAGGTGCACGCATTGTTGCTGCTGGCACCAGAATGCTTATCTGCGGATGAAATTATGGACGAATTAAAAATTTCGCGTGGTAACGCCAATATGAACATCCGAGCCTTGATCGATTGGGGCCTGGTCTATAAAGAACTAAAACCTGGAGAGCGTAAAGAATTTTTTATCGCTGAAAAAGATATGTGGGAAGTATTCCGACGCATTATAATTCAGCGTAAAAAAAGAGAACTGGAACCAATGCTCAAAGTGCTGGAGGAAGTCAGCGAAGTAGATGGTATGTGCAGTCACTCCGAAGAATTCTGTAAAGTAATCCAGGATATGAAAATTATCTCTAATAAAGCAGATTCTACCTTAGATAAACTTATCAAAGCAGATAACAACTGGTTTATCAGCAAATTTATGAAAATGATGAAATAATACCTCATTCCTGAAAGCGTTTATTTACCCAAAATTCCTAACTAAATTAAACCACTGATCCAATTGATTATCCAGGATCACTTCTAACCATCGTGTACAATGGAGATTAATCCTTTTCAGGCAGTATATCCTAGTCTGGAGTATATCACATCCGCTGACTTTTTTTTCAATACCGTAAAAGAGGCCTACTCTGACTATCGCAAAAACGGATTTTTCCAAAAATCTGCCGAAGATGCGATCTATATTTATCAAATTAAAACCAAAGAAAAATCCTATACTGGCTTAGTAGGATGTGCTACGGTACAAGATTATTTGAATGATAAAATAAAAAAACACGAAAATACGCTGGCAAGTAAAGAGCAGCAACAGCTGCAGTTAATGATTAAGCGGGGCGCAGCGGTAAAACCCATTTTATTGACCTATCCGACCGTTGATGCAATAGAAAAAATTATTGCTCAACAAATTAAAAAAGTAAAACCCTTCTTTAAAGTATCTTTTGCGGATGGCGGAGAAGTACATACGATTTGGAAAATCGACGATGGGTCGAATATCAAAAAGATTCAAACTATTTTTGCAAAAAAAGTACCTCATGCTTACATCGCGGATGGTCACCACCGTAGTTCTACTTCTGCACTGATGGCCAAAACAATGAAAGAGAAAAAGAAAACAGGACAGTACGATCAGATTTTAGCCGCTTTCTTTGCTGTAAAAGAATTGTCCATCTATGATTACAATCGGGTAGTGCAAGGATTAGACGATCGAACAATGGCAAGGTTTATGGCCGAAATTTCCCAAATTTTTGAAATTAAAATATTAAAAAAAGCAGCAAAACCTCGTAGGAAATTTGAACTAACCATGTTGATCGGGGAAGAATGGTTTCGGTTGAAATGGAAACAAGAAGTAATAAAAAAGTATGAAAAAGAAGACGTATTGCTGGATGCCAATCTCCTTGAACAGGAAGTGATAAAAGACATTATGAAAATAAAGGATACCAAAACCGATAATCGTATCAGCTACGTAGAGGGTCCTAAAGGATTTGAAAACATTGCCAAACGTACGCGTAAAGATGAAAACAAAATAGCCTTTTGTCTGTTTCCGGTAATGATCGATGATCTGTTTAAAGTTGCAGATGCCGGTGCTATCATGCCGCCAAAATCAACCTGGTTTGAACCACGGGTTAAAAATGGATTGCTGGTGCTGGAATTTTAAAATCGTTAAAAAAGTAAATTTATTTATACTTTTTCCCTAAGGAATGAAAACATCGAATTCACTATGAAAAAAATTACCGCCGATTTTATTTATCCTGTCACAAGAAATCCAATTAAAAATGGAGTAGTAATACTCGATGATACCGGAAAAATATTAGCTATAGAAGATCGTCGGGATCATGACCCCGCTTTTCTGGAAAAACATCATGGAATCATCATACCGGGTTTTATCAATACACATTGTCATCTGGAATTATCCCATATGCGCGGCAAGATAGGAACCGGAACGGGACTGATTCCTTTTATTACCAACGTTGTCAAATTTCGTGATTTTCCCGATGAAGAAATTATGGATGCTATCCGTCGTGGAGATAAGGAAATGTACAAAGGTGGAATAGTGGCCGTAGGTGATATTTCTAACAAAACAGATACGGCTACTCAAAAGGCAGCCAGTTCTCTCCATTATTATACATTTGTGGAGATGTTTGATTTTCTAAACGAAGCATTAACGGATAGTGAATTCGAAAAATATATGGCCGTTTTTGCTGGTCAGTCCGGTACGAATGGCAATAAAAAAAGTGTGGTTCCGCACGCTCCTTACACCGTTTCGGAAAATCTATTTAAAAAAATAAATGGCGTCAATCACGTAGGACAAACCGTCAGCATCCACAACCAGGAAACTCCCGCCGAAAACGAATTATTTCTCACTGGAAAAGGAGCATTTTTAAATTTTTACAAAAAATTTGGGATGCCACTCAAGACTTTTGTTCCGCTGCATAAACCTTCTATTTATTACGCCATTGATCACATGGATCCATTGTGTAAAACCCTCTTTGTACACAATACCCTGACCACAACAGCGGATATTGAAGCTGCCCATTCCTGGAGTCCAAATGTCTACTGGGCTACCTGTCCTAATGCAAATTTATACATCGAAAATCGGTTGCCAAATTATCAGGCTTTTCTTGATACACGCGCGAAGATGACCATTGGAACGGATAGCCTGACGTCCAACTGGCAGCTTTCTATCTTTGAAGAAATGAAAACCATCGCTCGTTTTAAATCTTACGTACCTTTTCAGACACTATTGGAATGGGCGACGATCAACGGCGCGGAAGCCCTGGGCTACGAACAAAGATTGGGTAGCCTGGAAATAGGGAAAACACCAGGTTTGGTTTTATTGGAAGGAGTAGATGAAAATAGCTGGCAGTCGGGTAATGTGCAGCGGATTGGGTAGCAGTGTATTTGAAAAACTCAAAAAAGACCGCAGAGAAAGTTAAGTGAACAGATCAACGCAGGAATAAGGCAATGCCTTGTTCCTGCGTTGATCAATATATCCAGGTATTTATTTATAATATTTTATCAGCTGTTTTCCCCAAATTCCAAACCTGGATACTGCTCTTCTAATGTCACCATCTTAATTTTAAGTTGCGCTATAAACTGTCGATGAGCGGCACTATCCGGACGGAGTGGACGATGTGCCAATCCTTTATTGATACTAAGAATTTCGTCATAATAAGTTTGAGTTTCCTCCGGAAAACAACCTTTTCTAAAATATTCCCAAATATAATCAATGGCCATTTCCGTAGGATGCATCAAGTCATTTTTATAAAAACGGTAATCCCGCAAATCATCCATCATCAATTCGTATGCCGGGAAGTAGTGGACGGACGTAAATGCTTTTTCTAATTCGGCGCAAGCCAATAATAAACTCGCTTTACTACGTTGATTGGTCACTAAACCATCCCGAAGATGGCGGACTGGACTGACCGTCAGGATGATCTTTAAATCAGGAAACTGATCCGTTATCTTTTTTAAAACAGGTGTAAAATTTTTATAAATATCTTTGGGTGAAAATAGTTGTTTGGTGAAATGAAAACCAGGGAGCTTATGACAATTGGCGACCACCTGTTCCTGGCCAGTATGTACAAACCCGTTAGCAGTACCAAAGGTCAATAAAAGTAATTTTGCTTTTTTTAATTGAGCAGAGCCGTTGGCTAATCTTTGGTTGATGGCCGCTAGCATTTCCACTTTGTCTGATCCCGAAAATTGTCCGTGGTGGGCAAAACTATGCCATTGATCCTGATGGTAAAATAGTTCATCTGACTTAAAAGGTTGCTCTTCCAGTAAACGGAGCAATCCGTTGATCATCGGAAAAGGATGGTAGAGAATTCCAAAAGGATTAAGGTCGACAGACCAGCGTCCCGTACGAAAACGATGACCGATGTGTTGCGCAAAGCAAGACCCCAGACAAAGCAGGTGATCGTCGGGTTTGACTGGTGGTAGTCCCGGTATTGGCGGTAATATGGTACGAAATGATTGCATAGTTTCGCCCAAAAATATTACTTTTAAGGCTTAGGATCAATAAAAGAATAACTTATAACATTTGGCTGCTTAATTGGCTCCTACTCTTCCCCGCCTGACGACTGTCAGATCGGGCAGGGTTGGTAAAAAACTCATTATGCTACGGCATAAATCGTATTTCACCGCCTCGATTAGAACCAAATTAACCGACCCAAACGTTTATAACTTATTCTTTAATTGATCCTTAGGGCTTGTCTATACTTCTATAAATTGTGCGAATTAGGAATGGCGATTAAAAAAATATCGAATATTGATTTTTCAGACCCGATTGCAGAACAACGCTGATCTTTAGAATAGGAAACCTGTTTTTGGATATAAACTGATCTACATGGATCAGCATACCTAACAATTTAATGCTTATGGCACTAGTATGAATATTTTTAGTAGATTATTTGGAAAGGGGAAAGCAGCAACAGCACCAGAAATAAATTTTGGTCGCTACACGGATGCTTACAAGACTGCCGAGCAGTATGATGCCTGGGACGAATCGCAGGACCTGTTTGAGGCGGAAAACTATACCGAAGCCTATGCGTCTTTTCTCAAATATCTGAATGATCCTGCGGTAAGAAATGTACGGTATGAGAAAAGTGCAAATGGAATCAAGTTTGAATTTTTTCAGGGATCAAAAAAAATAATCGGGTTTGCTAACCAAAAGCAGGTAATCGTAGAAGCAAAGATTGCTCAGGCTCATCAATTGGATGCCGCATTTATGGAGCGTTTAATTCGGCGAAATTTTGATTTAAAATACGCCCGTTTTGCGCTGGACGATTCAGATATTATTACCATCAAGTTTGATACTTACACAATGGATGGTTCTCCCTACAAGTTATACTACGCCTTGAAAGAGTTGGCGACCAATGCCGACAAACAGGATGATTTGCTGGAAGATGAATTTCAAAATATAACGCTGGTTGGCGTAGATCACCTGAAAAGTATCAGTGAAAAGGAAAAGCAAATTAAATATGCTTTTCTTATTAAAAAAATAGAAGCGGTAGCTCATTCGATTTTTGACAATAATAAAACGATCGAAGAATATCCCGGAGGCCTGGGTTATCATTTGTTAAATACCGCCTACAAATTAGACTACCTTGTTTGTCCGGAAGGATTTATGATGGAAGCACTGGAAAGAATTCACCGACTTTATTTTTCGAAAGACGATCGAACGATGACCGAAAAAGTAGCGATGGTCCGATCAGAATTTCAGGCGTTACTAGCGCGTCCGGCAGAAGATTATTATCGGGAAATGTACGTGACTACCTCCACCTTTGGCATTACTAACCCGGCCAGTCACGATCGAGTCCGCAGTTTTATTGATGGAGAATTGGGAAATATGAAGTGGTTTCGACAAAATGGATATTTAGAAACCGCATTGGCTGTTCCTGGATATATTGTCGGTTACTGTTTATTCAATTATGCGATACCCTTACCGGATCGCGCCTTTTTTCATTTGTATTATCAAATTATGGAACCGGAATATTTTGCCAAACTGGGTTTTTCGGAAATCTATTATCATGTAGAAAAAAAGGTCTTTGATAAAAAAGAAATTCGTCGAGCCATACGAAACATTGTTAGAACACACCGACAAAAATTTCCAAAATTAAATCCGAAAATTGGTAGTCTCGACTTTACGGATTGTGCCGGTTTTGCCAAATCCTATTTGTTAATGGTTCGTAATGTAAATATGATGAAGTTGCAATGAAAGAGTCATTATTAAAAAATGGAATTATACAGATTGCCACCCCGCACAGTACGGGAACCGGTTTTATTCTGGGAAAAGAAGGCTTGATCGTAACCAACGAACACGTGGTGCGGGACAACCGGGAAGTGGTGGTTTATGGTTTTAATTTTCGGCAACAGATTGTTCCGGTCGTATATCTGGACGAAAAATACGACCTGGCTTTTCTAGCCATACCTGAGGGATTTGAAGGAACGACTTTATCATTGGAAGCGGAAGACCAGCTAACTGTAATTGACGACGCGATCTACGCGGTAGGGCATCCTTACGGAGCAGATTATGTGGTACAAGCGGGAAAAATTACCGCACTGGCGGAGATCAACTACGGCATTCCATTTATTCATCATACGGCAAAGTTGAGTCCCGGATTTAGTGGAGGACCGCTGGTCAACGAAGCGGGAAAAGTAATCGGGGTAAATACATTTCTTACGCGGAAAGATGAGTTTATCGGATTCACCTTGCCGACCAAACGGCTGATTCAACAAATTAAAGAATTTAAAAATAGTAAAATGCCCGTCGCTGCGCTCTGTGGAAATTGCGAATTATTGGTGTCAGAATTATCTATCGAAGCACACCGTTGCCCGGGTTGTAATAATTCCATACAACTGGCTTCAGCGATCAAGCCATACCAGCCAGCAGGTATGGCGTTGACCATTGAGCAATTGTTGAGTAGATTAGGATATGCCGCCAAACTGGCTCGACGTGGTGTCAATAATTGGGATATTGTCAAAGGTAGTGCGCACATAAATATCTCTTATTATGAAAAATCTGGCTTAATAATTGGAGATTCCTATTTGTGTCATCTACCAGCGCAAGATCATTCCCCCCTTTATCAGTTTTTGCTACGGCAAAATTACCAGCTGGAAGGATTGACACTCAGTATCAAAGGCAACGCTGTTGTACTATCTTTGTTAATCTACGATCGTTATTTAAATTTAGATACCGGAAGTCGATTATTTGAACATCTGTTTAAGACCGCAGATGATTTGGATAATATACTGATAGAGCAGTATGGTGCTAGCTGGATAAAGGAACCCCCAACGATAGAGAAGGTAGAAGAGGATGATTTTCCTGAGCTATTGAAATAATAATAAAATATAACACGTTAGTTAATTTGTCGGCCTTTAGCCACAAAAATACATCTCTATTTATAACCTATCCATGAATACTTTCGTAAGAATGTTTTTCCTAAAATGATAAGAAATTGTTAAAAACAGGACTAAAACCCGATTTTTTATCTTATTAGGGAAATAATATTATAATATATCGGGAAATTCAGTATTTTTACTTTTCGTGATGGTAGATGGCAGTTTTTTAGCATTCCCTCCCCATTATCACAAGTATTTACTTACGTTCCGTGGCTGTTTTTCCTAAGATACTGTTCCGCTTCGACTGAACAAGTAAGTATCTATTATTCATTTTAATCTATTGTTGACATGAAAAGATTGACACAAATTTTATTTCTTTTTGCTTTTTTGGCACTTGGTAGTACCAGTTTGAAAGCGCAAGATATCCACTTTTCCCAGTTCTACCTGTCTCCACTCAATCTCAATCCAGCCCTAACCGGCGTGATGAATTGTAATGTAAGATTAGTAGCGAACTATCGTAATCAGTGGTCAAGTGTTTTAAAGCAGAATGCCTTTAAAACTTATTCTGCATCTTACGATCAGCGAATTGCTGTTGGTCGGTATGATTTCTTTGGAATTGGTGGCTCTTTTTGGGGTGATAAGGCGGGAGAATCTGAATTTGCAACTTTACAAGGAAAACTATCCGCTTCTTATAGTAAGAAAATGGGAGGTTACAGATCCAAGGCGCACTATTTGGTTTTTGGTGCAGAAGTAGGTGTGACACAGCGTAGTGTAGATTTTCAAAGACTGCGCTGGGGAAACCAACAGAATGGTGGGGTTTTTAATCCGGACATAGGGTCAGGAGAAAATTTTACTAACAATAACCTGATTTTTGCAGACGTTTCTGCTGGATTACTGTGGTTTACCGTATTAGATGACAACAGTAATTTCTACGTAGGTGGTGCGTATCACCACCTCAACCGGGCGGATCAATCCTTTAATGATCAACAGTTTGAAGCTTTGTATAGTAAATTTACGATGCATGCCGGTGGAGAATTTTTGATGACCAGCAAGATCGGCTTGGTACCGGGTGTCGTGACACTCTTTCAAGGACCTTCTTTTGAGTTAAACACCGGAACAAGTTTGAAGTTTTTACTGGGTAATTCCCGTACCAACTATCAGGCTTTTCAGATTGGTGCGTGGATGCGTATTTCCAATCACTTCCAGCAGAGTGTAACGGCAGATGCCTTTATTCTGTCTACGAAATTTGATTACAACGACTTCTCTTTTGGTTTCAGTTATGATGTAAACGTATCAAGCCTTAAGGCCGCGAGTAATTCGCAGGGAGCTTTTGAATTTGCCATGGTTTACAAGATTTGTGGAAACGAAAAAAGAAATGTTTACTGTCCTAACTTCTAGGATGTAGAAAAGCATTTAAAAGTAAAAAATAAAAAGTCCCGCAGTTGGTTAAGGCCAGTTTCGGGACTTTTTATTTTATCAACATTCCTTATTCAAATGCTAATAAATATAAAAAAAAATACTATTTTCGCCATAAGGAATGGCGATTAAATAGATTGAGATAAAAGGCGAAATATTTTTTCATCAATCAAGGCGCTAAAATGGGCGTTATGCACAGCATAATAACCATTTTAGTAACGAAGAGTAATGGAAAAAGATGAAGCATAGTGTCTTAATTTATTTTGTCAACATTCCTAATATACAAGACCAACCTACATTTTTACATACAACTACTGATACACTAATAATAACACTTCCCCGCAGAGGAACGGCAAATCATTTTGATTTGGCAGCGATTATTACATAACAAAAAAAACAGGGAACCATGTTTGGTAGCAAAAACAAAGAAGTAAATAATACGAGTAAGAAGGGCGGAATTATGCCTTCTGCTTCACCTCACTCGCTTAATACACTGGTCAAAGGTACCACCGTAGAAGGAATCATTCGATGTGAAAGTGATATTCGTATCGACGGAACCGTGAAAGGATCTTTAGATTGCAAGGCAAAAGTAATTATTGGACCACACGGTTTGGTAGACGGAGATGTCATCTGTCAAAATGCGGTAATTGAAGGTCGTTTTGAAGGAACGTTGAAAGTAGCAGAATTACTGAACGTACGAGAAACCGCTCAGGTAAACGGTGATATTAAAACCAATAAATTAATTGTGCAGTCTGGTGCAATCTTTAACGTAGCTTGTAAAATGGGCGTTCAGTCTAGCAGTAGCAACGGTGTAACCGCTTCTAAACCATCCAATAATAATGGAGTCAAAGCAGGAAAAAAAGCCAGCGAAGTCCAGGCCTAGTACTAGCGCTTCCATTATGAAATATATGGGCATGGCCACACAAATGGCGGTGACGGTAGGTGTAGGTGCCTTCCTGGGACAAAAAGCAGATATTCATTATGGTAACGAACGACCACTCTTTACCATCATGGGAGCGGTCATTGGTATTTCTGCCGTATTATATCTGATCGTTAAAGATCTCATCCAACCTAAGGATCATTAAAAGAATAACTTATAACATTTGGCTGCTTAATTTACTCCTGCTCTTCCCCGCCTGACCGATTGTCAGATCGGGCAGGATTGGTGAAAAACTCATTATGATACGGCATAAATCGCATTTCACCGCCTCGATTAGAACCAAATTAACCGATCCAAACCTTTATAACTTATTTTATCAACATTCCTAAGTCTTGACCATATCCAGTTTTTTTAAAGAATTAGCTATTGCTGCCGGAGGAGTCGCGGTGATTTTATTTATCCTGCATCAGTTTGATAAGTTTAGTCATCTACCCCCTTTTTCGTGGTCTTGCTGGTTACTGTTTGTTGCGTTTAGTCAAGCCGTTTTCTTTTTTGGATTGCGGGCCGCGCAGAGTGCCAATCGGCACGACTTTACGAATGCATCGATGGGCTTTATTTTTTTTAAAATGATGCTCTCCGTAGGCTTTGTTTTTATTTATGTTAAATTGACTCAACCGACCGACGCCTTGTTTATTATCCCGTTTTTTATCAATTACCTTTGTTTTACTATTTTTGAAACGCGCTTTATGATCCTTTTGGGAAAAATGAGACCCAAACGACGGGTAAAGGAAGGTAGTGGGGTTTAATTTAAAGAGCGAAGTTCAGATTGAATGCTAATTCTAAATTTACATTGGAAATATCTTTTATGAAAAAATACGCCGTTACGGTCAACGACCAAAATACCATCGAAATAGAAAAAGAGCAAATCAGCAACCTGGACATGATTCGGCAAGCGGACGGTTCCTACCATTTATTACACAACAACGAATCTTACCAAATAAAAATTCTGGAGCAGCATCCCGGTAAAAAGCAACTCAAGCTACTCGTCAACGGAAAAGCGTACCATCTTAAAATAGAAGACGAATACGATCAACTGGTTCGACAGCTGGGACTGGAAGTGGTAACTACCCAAAAAGTAAACGAGATCAAAGCTCCGATGCCCGGTTTGGTTTTGGAGATGAGCGTTAAAGTGGGTCAAACTATCGCAAAGGGCGATCCGCTCCTGATTCTCGAAGCGATGAAAATGGAGAACGTGATTAAATCAGCGGGAGATGGAGTGGTAGAAGAAATTCTGGTAGAGAAAGGAGCGGCGGTGGAGAAAGGGGCGTTGTTGATTAAGCTGGCGTAGATGTAATAGTAAAATTTGTGGTAAGAGATATACAACAGGACATTTGCGTAATTGGAAATCAATCGAGACGAAGAGGTAACAATTGGAAAAAATATTAGCAAAAAAAGTAGTAAGATAATACAGGCCCGCAAGCTATTCGTTAAGAGTAGCTTGCGGGCTTTTTTAATGGGACGGTTCCTTTGGAGTGTGTCTGCGCGGGTGGCTTCCTTCAGGATCGAGGTGCGGGTAGCCAAAAGACATACTTCATTGAGTACTCCCTTTCTAATCTGTCAGATTATCACCCGCACTTGTATTGGAGGAATAAGTCAAACGATAATCAATAAAATAACCTCCTCCTGGAAGTGGAACTGCAACTGGCCATATTCTTTCAGGTAAAAAATTCATTCTTTCTTCTACTCTACCAAACGATTCGCCAGAATTAAAAGCTGAATTATCCCCACCAGATCCGTCAAGGTTTTCTTGAGAAAAGGAGACTCCAGAATCAATTACTGCCACACCAATTAATTTTCGTTTAGTCGATTTTTTAAAAAATCAATTGCGATTTATAATTGGAGTCAAATTTGAAATAGAATTGACAGGTTACCTATAAGGAATGTCAGGTAAAAATTCCTAATTCACCCAACTATCCAAATCTTCCATTGCTAGAAAAATACATTTTTGCGAAAATTCGCTAATAATGGCGTCATTTTCGCGTTTATTACTTAAATAACCCTTATATTTGAGCGAAAATTCGCTATTTTATTTAAAAACCTACTTCAATTTATAAAAAATAATTTATCATGACAAAGAATCCCGAAATAAGCAGCACGGATTTACAACCACTCCAGGGTGGAGAATTTCTAATTAAAGACACGGAAGCCAAGGATATTTTTATCCCCGAAGATTTTGACGAAGAGCAGTTGATGGTTCGTAATATGGTACTGGATTTTCTAAACAAAGAAGTAAAGCCGCACCTGGATGAGCTGGAAACAAAGAAATATGAACTGGCCGAAACCATGCTCCGCAAAATGGGAGGATTAGGTTTATTGGGTACCCACATCTCCGAAGCCTACGGCGGAATGGAGCTGGATACCAATACCAATACGTTGATCTGTGATACGATGGGACCCGCCGCTTCTTTCAATACCACGTACGCGGCGCACACCGGAATCGGAATGTTACCTGTTCTTTATTTTGGTAACGAAGAACAAAAGCAGAAATATCTACCGGGTATGAGTGACGGTTCCATTGTCGGCGCTTATTGTCTGACGGAGCCGAGTTCTGGATCGGATGCGCTCTCCGCCAAGACTCGGGCGGATTTGACCGACGACGGTCAACACTATATTATCAACGGTCAAAAGATGTGGATTTCCAATGCAGGTTTTGCGGATCTATTCATCGTCTTTGCCCAAATTGAAGGAAATAAATTTACCGGATTTTTGGTAGAAAAAGGAACCGAAGGATTGGTGCTAGGAGCGGAAGAAAAGAAACTGGGTATTAACGGTTCTTCTACCCGTCAGGTATTTTTTGAAAATATGAAAGTGCCTGCAGATAGTATTCTGGGAGAAATCGGAAAAGGTCACCTGATCGCTTTTAATTCACTGAACAATGGTCGTTTTAAATTATGTGCGTTATCGTTGGGTGGTGCCAAGGAAAGTTTGAAAACTGCCGTCAAATATGCCAAAGAGCGTATCCAGTTTAAGCAGCCGATCGCTAATTTTGGTGCGATTAAATATAAATTGGCAGAAGAAGCCATCAAGATTTTTACTACCGAATCTGCTCTGTACCGAGTATCCGATTTGATGCAGGACAAGAAAGCAGAACTGATGGAAAGCGGGATGGATTTCGCGGAAGCAAAATTACAAGCGGCCGAAGAATACGCCATCGAATGTGCGATTCTAAAAGTAGCGGGTTCCGAAGCACTGGATTATATCGTAGATGAAACTTTACAGATTCACGGCGGGATGGGCTTTAGCGAAGAAGGGACGGTCGCTCGTGCCTACCGGGATTCGCGGATTGCCAGAATCTACGAAGGGACCAACGAAATCAATCGTTTGTTGACCGTAGATATGTTGTTGAAGCGTGCCATGAAAGGTAAGCTGGATATCGTCGGACCCGCCTGGGCGGTACAAAAAGAGTTGACTTCTATGCCTTCCATGACGAAGCCGGAGGGAGCATACGCAGAAGAGAAAAAAGCCGTAGGTGATTTTAAGAAAGTAATTTTGATGGTGGCCGGTGCCGCCGCCAAGATGCAGATGGATGGTAAAATCAATCTAAAAGAAGAGCAGGAAATATTGATGAACGTAGCGGATATGATGATCGATTTATTGGTCGCCGAATCTACGCTACTAAGAGTAGAGAAGATTTCTGAAAAAACGGAAACGAAATTCCCAATGGATATCTACGAAGCCATGCTCAAAGTATTCATGACGGATGCCACCGCGCGACTTCATAAAAATGCGACGGATGCGTTGGTTTCTTTTGCCGAAGGTGATTTGTTAAAGACGATGCTCTTAGGACTGAAGCGTTTCACCAAGTATCCTCCAGTGAATGTGAAGAAGGCCCGTCGAATGATTGCGGAGGTGGTTATCGATAAGGAAGATTATCCTTTTTAGGAATAATGAAAAATTAATAATCAGGTAATTAATAATGCCCTCAATCGTAGATACGCTGCGGATTGGGGGCATTGTTGTTTAAGGTAATGGCTTTCTTTTGGCACTAGTGCCTCATCCCGTAAATCGTAAACACGTTAACGCACATCATTCATTTTGTTTATCTAATGAGCATCCTCTTTCTCCACTACCGTCGGTGCCGTCCAGGGTTCTGATCCGACAAGATTGCGTTCCGCTTTTTTA